>JAEEGL015056160.1_pt1 | contig 29600 bp, 48 predicted proteins | sample 9134231 | NCBI WGS metagenome assembly JAEEGL01 (sample SAMN16246548, study PRJNA631951) | gut metagenome | biome: gut microbiome; feature: rumen; material: fiber-attached | host: Bos | place: Iran: Karaj | collected 2018-10
AGTTACTGATGAACAAATGGTCGAAATGGTCGGTAAAAATATTAAGAACGTACCAAAGCTTTATGTTGATGGTTCTGTCTTAAATTATGTTATTATCAATTTTGATAATTTTACTCCAAATAAGAAGAATCCTGAATTCAGAGATAATATTGTTGAATTTGATATTATTTGCCATTTTGATCAATGGAATTTAAGAGATTTTTCGCTTCGTCCATATAAGATTGCAGCTGAAATCGATAGTATGTTAGATGATAGACATTTAACAGGTATTGGAACACTTCAATTCCTTGGCGCAAACCAAATTCTTTTAACTGATGAATATGCTGGATTATGTTTAATGTATCAAGCTATTCATGGTGAAGATGATAAGATAGATGCTGTTCCAGAACAAGAAGATATTGATTTGATTAAGAATTTTAACAAGATTTTTAATACTGAAAAATGGCAAGTTGAGGACGAAGAGGATTAAATAAATGCGTGACAATAGATTAGCTTTAATGACAGGCATAGATATACCTATTCCAGAGTGTCGGCTAATCGTGCATCAACCTACTTTAAAAGATATAGCCTTCATTGGGGAAACAGAGTTTTTTGTAGGGATGCAATGTCTTTGCATAAGTAAAAACATGGTTGTTTAGGACGAATCTCTTCTAGCAAATACGACTAATTTTTAGATATTTATGACAGTGATGTCAGAAAAAGAAACCAAAGATAAAAAAGATGCCACTATGTAGGTGCTTGCATTAATGTTTCCATCTTATAAAATAACGGCTAGCCCGCGTTCATTAATATTTTCTTCCAATGGTGAGGCTGTTATTATAGATGAAAACAATTTTGATGCCCTCCAAGAGGTATTGAAAGAAATCTTTTGTTTTAATACTGGTCCAATGGACTAGCAGGCGTTCAATCCTGGTGATGCTAAGTCGCGCGAAATTGCACAGAAACTTATGCGTGGCCGGTAGCGAGTCGCCGCACAATAGGCGCAACAAGGCGGTAGTGGGAGCGCATTTAGTAAGTATATTTCAATTCTCACTATTGGCGCCCACTTAGACTTCTTGTGCGCGGTTCAGCTGACAATGTTTCAGCTTTATGATTTGATTGAAAGGTATTATTTGTATACCAATTGGGATATTGATATTAGATCTCGATTGGCTGGCGGTAAACCTGATTCAAAACCAGACGATTGGATGAAGAGCATTCATTAAATATAACAAGGAGGAATAACCATGAAATTTGGTGTACGCGAAATTTGCGATGTCGTTTTAAAAGCAAAGGCGCCTCAAAGAGTAGGCAATAAGCAATTCTTTAAGAATGAGCCTGTTATTTATTTCGATACTTTAAAGACCTCCAGCATGGAAGGTGCCGCTACTACTGTGTATGCACAGGGTGGTCGTGGTAATTCACGTCTCATCGCTTGGGAAGGTGAGCGTACCGTTACCTTCACAATGGAAGATGCACTAATTTCCCCTGCTGGATTTGCTATTCTTTCTGGTGCTGGTTTAATTGAAGCAAATTCCACTGCTACAATTAAGCAGCATACAACAGAGCAAACTGATGCTGTTGTTGTAAATGGTTCAAGTGTTGATATTTATTTATCCGAAAAGCCTTTTGATAAGGCTGGAGAAGACTATATTTACGTTATGGTTCTGAAGGATGGCGAAGTCGTAACCGAGCCTTATATTCCTGCACATCCTGGTGATGTTGAGGCTGAAGGCGAAGATAGTGATTTTGCTGGCAAGTTCAAGATTTCTCTTCAAGATCGTGATGCCGATGATATTGAAGATGACTTCTATGATGGCTGCATCGTTCTTGTTGACTACTATGTAGAGAGAGCTGCTGGTGCTCAACAGATCGAAATTACTCCTGATAAGTTCGGTGGCAACTACTATCTTGAAGCTTCCACCCTGTTCCGTGATACCAATGGCGTAGACCTTCCTGCAGAGTTCATCATTCCTAACTGCAAGATTCAGTCTAACTTCACCTTTACCATGGCTTCTTCAGGCGATCCTTCTACTTTCACCTTTACAATTGACGCATTCCCAGATTATCTAAGATTCGACAAGACTCACAAAGTTCTTGCCGCTATCCAAATCATTGATCCTGTCTCTGAGGACAAGTTTGTTACTCGTGAGAGAGAACACACTAGAGAAGAGGATGACGAAGTCAATCGTGAACAGACTTGGTCTCCAAAAGTTCTTAAGGACTAATTAAATGATTATTCGTACTTCGGTGAGAAATGATCGCGCTCTGGCTAAGTCCAGAGCGCATCTATCTCAAAGGGAACAAAGGCGTCTTGAAAATACGAAACATCCAGAAGGTAAACATGATGCTTTTGCAGCTGAGGTAACTGAAGCTCCTGTTGAAGTACAAATAGTGCCGTTTAAGGAAGAAATTCCAGTACGGGAAGAGAATTTACAAGAAATAACAGAGAGTGCGGTACCTGCTCCTGCGATTGTGGAGCCCGAGACTACGAATATTAGACCGGGAACCGCAGTAGTTAGATCTAAGGTTCTTGATGAAATTGCTAATAAATATAGACAAGAGCCATAGGAAAAACCAAAAAAGAAATATAAAGTTATTTCTATAGGTGATAATAAGAAATAAAGTTTATAGGGGAGAGATACTTGTATCTCTCCCCATTTTTTGCGTTAAAGGAGGAATAGTATGGCTATTGGAGGATATGAAGGCATTATAGATGAAAATTTAAAAATGATTTTAAAGCAATCTATTTCTGACTTACGTAGTAATGATGATAATGAAATTAAACAAAAATATAAAAGATTTTAGTTTTTATATGAATAGTTAATGGATAATTCGCGTAAACATTTATCACAAATGAATGCATTGGTTTATGGGCCTTTAAGAAAAAGAGGAAAGGCTTTGGATCAAGCTTATTTTAATTTAGAAACTTCTAGGACCTTAGCTAAATTAAAAGCATTTACTAATAATTATACTTAGGAAGATATGCGTATATTTTTACAATTACAATAGTGTTATGAAGAACTGGTTGCTTTAATTTTACATTTACCAATGCCATATGTTTTAATTTTATATACTGATTAGTCAGGGAAGCATATTCCAATTATGTCTAAAGATTTTAATGATTATACAGATCAAATTACTAATGAGCGTAAATTTGGTAAAGGAGTTAAAATAAATGATGCTGATATTATACGTTTAAAAAGTGAATATATACGAAATTAGGCAGAATAGATTTAGGCATTAGCTGAAAGTAGTAATGAAGTTAAAACAAATTTAGAATTATTTTCTAAGCATTATGATTTCTTTTTTGATACAATTTAGTATTATGCTAAAAAACATGCTCGTCAGAGTAATATTGCTGAAGCTTTTTTTAATCATTTTTATACAATAGATTATACTGCTGATTTATCAGAAGAAGATGCTAATTTTTTAGCTTGTCATTCTATATTATACAGATTAGCAGAAAATACTTTAGAACATTTTGGTGGAGTAAGTAATATGTTTGTATTATATCATATGGCTTAGGGCAATGATCCTACATTTACTGGTCAAGATGTTGTAACAAAATTTGTTAATGTACAAATAAAAAGTGTAATAGATGATCCTAAAAAAGGATTGTCTTTATTTGATTTAGCTAAAAATAATTTAATTACTAACTTTTATTTATTTGTTTCTACAGTATTAATGGATTCATCTATTAATATAGATGAAGCCGCTGAAGCAGGTGTTTTATTTTTTATGCAAGAAAATAAAGATATTGAAGCCGCAGACGCTTTAGAAAGATATGTTAAAGAAACTGTGAAAGAAGAATTTATAGATTCGCTTCATATTAAAAACAAATAAACTTGACAAATATAAATTTTTCTGTTACAATATTAAAGGTAACAGAAATTAAAAATAAAGGAGAAAAAGGATTATGGCAAAAGTTGGATTATCTAAACTTGGTCTTTCAGTTAATAAAAATGTAGAAGAAATTAGCTGGAATGGTCAAATTATTGAAGTAAAACAATATCTCCCTTCTAATGAAAAATTAGAAGTGTGTTCTAAAATTATAAATGAAAGTGTTGATGATCAGAATTTTTATAATCCAGGTCGCGTTGCTATTTTTCAAGCAATTGAAACGCTTTTAGCATATACAAATATTAATGTAACTGATAAACAAAAAGAAGATCCTTGTAAATTATTTGATTTACTTCATTCTTCTGGATTGGCTGAACAAATTTATATGAAAATTCCAGAAAATGAATTGGGTGCAATTCAAAGTATTGTAGAAGCTACTATTCATAACATTTATGAATACAAAAATTCTGCATTGGGTATTTTACAAGCAATGTCTGATGATTATGATAGTTTGAATTTAGATGCTACAAATATTCAAGAAAAATTAGCTAATAAAGAAAATGTAGAGTTTTTACAGCAAGTAATAACTAAATTGGGCTAATTAAAATAATAAATCTAATTTATTTTTCAAATGAATTAGGAGTAATCGGGGAGTAGAGTTCGAGGACTCTACTCCCCTTTTATTTTTTATTTTGCAAAGTAAAAAATATGGAGAGAAAGGAGCAAAATAAATGGCAAAGCAATTAAATAAACAGCAAATTGATCTTGTGTTTAATGCCGATACTAGTAAGGCAAAAGCACAACTCAAAGATTTACAAAGTGCTTTGGAGCAAATTTCACATGCCGGTTTTGGTAATAATAAATTATATTTAACCAAAGAGTTGAATGAAGCTTCTCAGGCCGCTGCAAAATTGCAAGTTAATTTAAGAGATGCTGTTAATGTAGATACTGGAAAATTAGATATTACAAAATTTTCTAAATCTATGAGTCAAAGTGGTATGTCTCTTGAAAAATATCGTAAGCAATTAAGCGCAATGGGCCCAGAAGGTGAAAAAGCATTTATGCAATTAGCATAGTCTATTACTACTGCCGAAATCCCATTGAAAAGATCGGGCAAGCTCCTAAATGAATTTAAAACAACATTGATGAATACTGCTCGTTGGCAATTATCATCAAGTATGTTACATGGTTTTATGGGAGCTATTTCTACAGCTTATGGATATGCTCAAGATTTAAATAAATCTTTAAATAATATTCGTATAGTTACTGGTTATAGCGCTGATAAAATGGCTGATTTTGCTATTGAAGCAAATAAAGCTGCAAAAGCATTAAGTACTACAACTACAGAATATACAGATGCTGCTTTAATTTATTATCAACAGGGTATTAGAAATTAGACAGAAATCGCAGAACGTACTGCGACAACTATTAAATTAGCAAATGTATCAAGACAAAGTGCAGAAGAAGTTTCTCAACAAATGACTGCAATTTGGAATAACTTTTATGATGGGTCGCAAAGTCTTGAATATTATGCTGATGCAATTACTGCTTTAGGCGCAACCACTGCATCAAGTTCAGAAGAAATCGCAACTGGTCTCGAAAAATTTGCGGCTGTATCTAAAACAGTTGGTTTATCATATGAATATGCAACTGCTGCATTAGCAACAATTACTGCTCAAACTCGTCAAAGTGCCGATACTGTTGGTACTGGTTTAAGAACATTATTTGCACGTTTAGAATCTTTAAAACTTGGAGAAAGTCTTGAAGATGGTGTTGATTTAAATAAATATTCTAAAGCATTACATGATGTTGGCGTTGAAGTGTTAGATACTAGTGGTCAAATGAGAAATATGGATAATATTCTTGATGATTTGGCAACAAGATGGGACACTTTAGGACAAGCACAAAAAATGGCCTTAGCGCAAACTGTTGGTGGTGTTCGTCAATATACAAATCTTATCGCATTAATGGATAATTGGGATAAGATGCAACAAAACGTTTTAACTGCACAAGGGTCTGAAGGTACATTATAGCAACAAGCAGAAATTTATGCTGAATCATGGGAAGCAGCCCAAAAACGTGTTAAAGCAGCTGCGCAATCTATTTATAATGCTTTATTGGATGATGACTTTTTTATACAATTATCGAATGGATTTGCAACTGTTTTAAATGGTCTTGATAAATTAATAGACAATATGGGTGGCCTTAAAGGTGTTTTATTGGCAATCGGTGCAATAGTAACGACTGTCTTTTAGAAAGAATTAGCAACTGCTTTATCAAATGCTGCATATCGTTTATAGATGATGACAAATGCTGGCCGTCAAAAAATGATTGCTAAACAAAATGAAGCTAGTGATGAAATGGCTAAAATGTATAATGATTAGTAGACACCTGGTGGGAATGCAAAAATGGCATTAGTAGGAGCTAATGCAAAAGAATAGCAAGCTTATATTAGAAATTAGGATCGTATGTCAGAACAAGAACGTGCAATTAATAAGCTTGTTATGGAAAGAAATAATTTATTGGCTAAATCAGCAATGAAAGCAGCTGATGAAGCCGATGCAGCAGCAAAGCAAGAAGCATTACAAAAAAGAATTTTAGATTATAAATTAAAAACTGGTAAAAATGCTAACTCATCAGATGCACAATTAATTTAGACTCGATTGGCTTCATTAGAAAAAGAAGAATAGCATGTTTTAAAAGTTTAGGATACTTATTCAGCTTTAGAGGCTAAACTTGGACAAAGTATAGAAGTAAATAGTTTTAAAGATTTTAAATTAGCAGCAAAAGATATTGATTTAACAGATGATCAAATTCTAACATTAAAACAAACTTTAAATTTAACAGCAGAAGATGCATTAAAATTAGTTAATAATTTAAAAACTGGAAATGCCACAGAACAAGATTTTGAATTAATTAAATAGGCAATGTCGCAATTAGATAATGAGGCAATTGCTGGCGCTGTTAGTTTAGAGCGTCATAAAACTATGTTGATTAATGATGCTTAGGCGGCAGAAAAAAATGGTACAATAGAACAAGGTACAACAGCAGCAATTAGGCGAACAACAGATGCTATTGAAACCAATATTGAAAAAAAGCAAGAAATGATTATTAAGACTAAAGAAGCTACTAGAGCTGCAGAAGAACATGGGAAATCTATGGATAAAAATAGTGGTAAAACTATTGCATTATCTCAAGGAGTTACTCAAATGGCTGGTGCCATGATGTCTGCAGTATCTATTATTAATCAGATTAGTAGCATGATTAAAGTGTTGGGTGATGAAAATGCAACTACTGGTGAAAAAATAGCTGCTGTCGCTACTGCTCTTGGTATGACAATTCCAATGGTGATTGGAAGTATTATTCCAGCAATTAAATCAATGAGCACTACTGTTGTAGTTGAAAATACAAAAATTAAACTTTCAATGATAGAACTAACAGCAATTATGGCGGCTATTGTTGCAGTAGTAGCATTGGTAATTGCAGCATTTAAAGCAATTAAAGCAGCTTCTCCAGAAGGAGTTTATGAAGCGGCTAAAAAAGCAACTGAAAGTGCTACTAATGCTGCAGAAAAGTGTAAAGAAGCTTATGATGCATTAAATGATTCTTTAAAATCTTTAGATGATGGAATTGAAAAAATTAAATCAATGGAACGTGGTACATTAGAATGGCGCAATGCTATTAATGAATCTAATGCTGCATTAATTGATTTATTAACCACTTATAATATGCTTAATAGCGATAATTTTACAGTTGATGCTGATGGTTTAATGACATTAACTGAAAAGGCTCGTGAATTATTATTAGAAATACAATCAACCGCATTAAATAAATCAAGAGAAGCTCAATATAGTCAAAAAATTGCTGAATATACTACTAAAAATAAAGCAGATATTAGTAAAACTATTGGTAAAGGTTTAACGCTTAATCGCACAACAACCGTTGCTGATGAAAGTGGTCATGAACATACAGACACTTCTGATGCTCTTACTTCAACTGCTCAACTAACACAAGATGTTGGTATGGCTTTAGTTAAAGCCATTAGTAATGGGATGGTAGACTTTTCTAAAGCAGAAAGCTTATAGGCTGCTTTGTCTGGTGTTTCTGATTTAACCGAAAAAGAAATTGCTACTATTACTGAGCAAATAATGTCTAATGACACTTTAAAATTAGAATTAAATAATTTAGCGTCAAATGTTGCAGCTAATGTTGAAGCTAGTCGTATTTTGGCTAAACAGATGATTGAAAATGAATACGGTGATCAAATTTCAAAATCTGGTTTAAGTCAAGCTGGACAAAATGCTGTTGAAACCATGCTTAGTGATGAATTAAATGATTTAACTGATAAATTATATAATAGTACATATAAAGATAAAGGTTTTTTGGGCGGTGGCTATACAGATGATTGGGTTCAAAAAGAATATGCTAAATTAATGGGATATGGTGCTACTGAAAATTTAAATAATAATAAAGGTAAATATTATGGTAAAGATGGTAAAGAAATAGGTGTTATTGAGGATGAAGTAGCAAGAAGATATATCGCTCGTCAAAAAGCTCTTGAAGAATTAACAAAAACTGATGCAGAAAATGGATAGTCTTTATTAGAAACATATACTTAGACAGTAAGAGATTTAACTGAAGCTGGGAATAAAATTGCCGATGGTGTTGGAGAAGCTTTACTGTCTTCTATTGGTGGATTTGGTACTAAATTAACTGCTTTAACTGGTAAATAGTTGGAAGAATTACAGAATGCAATTGTTGGAGATGAAAATAATTTTAGCATTGGTGGTGTAGAAATCACTGATGAAATGGCTAAATCTTTAGGATATGAATCAGTTAAAGCTTATTATAATAGTATTAAAGCCGCTTTAGAAAATGCTGCTTTTGATATAGATTCTATTATTGAAAGTGGTAAATTAACAGCGACTCCTTCAAAAGCCATTCGCAAATTATTTGAAGAAATTGATATTAATTCATTAACAAAAGATCAAGCAGAAAAAATAGCCAATGCTTATCAAACAATTTATGATTAGGGTGATAAAGCAGCTTTGGATGCAATGGATGAATTTTTGGAACAATTTGATAAAGAACAAAAATTAAAAGTTGCTGAAATGATTGCTAATCAAAATTGGGATAATTGGGATGCCGGAGATACATTACAACAAGCTTTAGAAGCGGCTGGATTAACTAATGTTGAATATCTTGATGAATTTATTGACAAAATGCGAACTGCTACAGGTGCCATAAAACATATTGATATTGAACCATTTAGAAAAAATTTTGCTGAAATTACCAAAATTTTAAATAGCTTAAGTGAATGGGGTGCTTCTATTAGCGCAGAAGAATATGAAAAGCTTGGAGAAGGTTATGAAAATTATTTTACCTTAATGGCAGATGGTACATATAAATTAACTGGAGATGCTGAAGCTTTTCATAAAGCAGTAATGCAAGATAATCGCCAAAAGCTTGCTAATAATATTAATGATGCTAAAGGTATTAGAGAAAATTCTTCTAATACATTAGATACAGCCAATAGTGCTATGCATGGTTATTCTTTAACAAAATTAAGTGGATCTGCTGAGTGGCATGAAGGCGAAAATTGGTATTATTCTTCTAATTAGGTTAAAGCACAAATTGATTTTATGCAATCTGTTAATGCAATTAGTAGTGATCAAGCAAAAACATGGTTAGAAGCCGAGAAAAATGGTGAGTTATATCAAAATGTATGGAATGAAATTAATGCTGCAATGGCTAATGCAGTAAATAAGTATAATGATTTAAATGGTTCTATTGAAAAAAATGAAAAAATTGAAAGAGAAAGTACTCAAGCATTATTATCAACGGCAACTGGTTTAGATGATTTAGATGAAATTATAAAAACATATAGTGTTGATGTTGAAAAATATGGTGATTTAATTGCGACTGAAAAAGAAATTCTTTGGAAATCAGAACTGCAACAGGCTGATACTTTAGAAAAAATTTTAGATATTCAAGAAAGATATAAATTAAGTGATGAAGAAGTAGCTAAAGCTAAACGTGAATTAGCATTAGAATAGGCGAATGAAGCTGAAACATTAGATGAGGTTCTTGCATTAACTAAAGAATATAGTTTTACGATTGAAGAAACTGGTGAAAAAATTGCTAGTTTTGCAGATAATTTACTTGTTTTAAATAGATTGCGTGAACAAGAGTTAATCAATGAAGAACAATATAATGCACGAGCAAAAGAAATAATTCAAACAAGATTTGAAGAAGCAGATAGTATTCAAGCTTTAGATAATATACTTTCTGAATTACATCAAACAGCCGTAGATATTAAAGATAAAGATATTCTTACTTTTAATGAATATTCTGAAGCTTTAATTCGATTAGGAGAGGCTTGTGATAATGCTTCTACAGAAACATATCAATATCGTGAAGCATTAGAAGATGTAATGCGTACATAGGAAAAAGTCAATGAACTATCACAAAGATTACAAGAATATCAGGAAGACGAATATAGTAGTGAAGGTGAAGAATTAGAAGTTACAAGACAATTAGCTGAGGCTGAAAAAGATTTGGCTAAATCTAAAGAAAAATTAGCTGAAGCTGAAGATTATTTGCGCGCAGCTACCAAAGCTTCTGAAGGCGCTTCTAAATATGGATTTGATGCTAAAGTAATTGAAAATCAAGCCAAAGAAATTCGTCAATTAAATAATGATATTAAATTGTCTGCCGAAGAAGCGGTTGAATTAGCTATTGCAAATCAACGCTTAAACCGTGGTATTAAAACATTAAATGAAAATTTTGAAGATTGGCGTAAAACTTTAGAAGAGTCTAATCCAGAATCTATGGATTATGCAGAGGCTTTAACTAATGTAGAATCCGCTATTGCTGATTTAATTGGCGCAGCTGATGATTTTGATTTACCTCCAGATTTCTTAGAAATGCCAGGAGTATTAGATTTAATTGATCAAGCTGCTGAGGGTGATGCATAGGCTATTAATGAATTAGGTATTGCTTGCGCGCAAGCTCAAATTGATGTATTAGAATTAGATGAGTCATTTGCTGAATTATTTAAAATTAGTACAGATGAATTTGATACATATAAACAAGCTGTTTTGCAAGGTATTCAAGATATTACAGATAATTTGCCGTCATTAATTGATGGTACAATGTCTATTCAAGATGCTATTTCGCAAGGTGCTGGTTCTTGGATTGAATCATTAAATCAAATGGCTTTAGCTACTGGCATGTCAGTAGATCAAATGAATGCTTTGCTGAATGAATTGGGTGTCCAAGCTAAAGTTGAAGTTAAATCGGTTCCTCAAAGTATGGAGGTTCCAACATATACTGATAGAATTGCAGAAATTACTCATAGATCTGTACCAGTTTATAAAGTTGATGAAAATGGTGACAGAGTCCAAACTGGTTATGAAGAAATACCAGAATATACTAAAGCTTCTATTCCAGGAAAACCAATTACTGTAGACGGTTACGTGCAAGTTGCACAAGTAAGTACTGTTGAAGGTAAAACGCCAGAAATGTCAATTAATTATACTGGTGTTGGCGGCACGGCTTCAAAAGGTGGTACATCGACTCCTCGTGGTGGTGGTGTTTCTAAAAGCTCTATAGCTCCAAGAGCAGAAAAGAAAAAGAGTGGCGGATCTAAGGGCAGTACATCTAAAAAAGAAATTAAAGAACACAAGAATTTAGTAGATGAAAAAGAACGTTATCATGTAATAAATCAACAAATTGAGCGTCAAAATAATTTACTTGAAAGATTAAGTAAAAATAAAGATAGAGCATTTGGTCCTAACAAACAAAAATATTATGCACAAGAGTTGAAATCATTAAAAGATATGGGTAAGATGTATGAAGAACATCTTCGTCAATCTTCTGCATATCTAGCTCAAGATAAAGCAGTAATGCAAGCCTGGGGCGCTAAAATTTCAGCTAAAGATGGTACAATTCTTAATTATGATGCTTTGCTAAAAGCTCAAGTAGATGCTTATAATAGAGCTGTAGATAGATATAATGCTTCTGGTCAAACCGATGCAGATAAAGATGCTTTAAAAGCTGCTGAAGATAGATTTAAGAAATTCCAAGATGATTTAAAACAATATGAAGACACAGTTAAAACTCATGAAGAAGATATAAATAAATATATCGACAATATGATTGAACAATATGACACAATGCAAGCTAAAACTGCTGATGCCATTGAGTTTCGTATTGAGTATGATGATTCTGTTTTAGATTTCTTAGATAAATTAATTGACAGATTAGATAATTGGAATGGTAGTATGTTTGCGGCCGTGGATATTATGGGTAAATTAAATGATAAAACTGGCGCGCTTATTGAGAAAAATAAAGATTTAGAAACTGCTACTGCTGAAACTCTTGAGCATTTCTTAATGGATTATAAAGAGTTCGATAAGAATGGCAATATTACATTCCAAACTGGATTATCTAAACAAGCTTCTCAAGAATTTATTGGTAGATTTAATGCTGGTGAATTAACTACTGAAGATATTCAAATGCTTGCTCATATGCCAGAAGAAGAACGTAAACTTCTTATGGATTATGCGCAACAAAGACAAGATAATACTGATGCTTTAATTGAAACTGCACAAGCTGTTGTTGATGATGTTGAAAGACAATTTAATGATGCTAAAGATGAACTTGCGGAAGCCGCTCGTCCGATCAGAGAGGCCACAGCAGCGTTGGATAACTATGCAGCCATTATTGATATTGTAGGTGCAGATTATTTGGGCGTGACCGATGATATTATGTTGAGATTTAGAGATCAACAATGGAATGTCTTACATGACACTACAATGGCGAATAAGGCTACTATGGAAGCTCTTGGTGAACAACGCGATATGATTGAGCAATTAATGAATCAAGCATTGGCTGCTGGCGATGATGAACTTGCTGAAATGTATCGTGAAAAGCTAAAAGGCATTAATGATGAAGTTCAATCTGCCACAGAAGAATGGTATTCATCTTGGCAAGCCGAATTGAGTAAATTAGAAGAAGATTTTGAAAAGCATATTGATGAAATTAAAAATAAGGCATTGGATCTTGCGGCCGGGCCTAATAATACATGGCAATCATTAAAGGATACTATGGATTATGCACAAAAGGCTGCTGAAAGATTCTTACCTGAATATAAAGAGATTTATGAATTTAGTAAATTAAATCGTGATATAAACAAATCAATTGATGATACTGATAATGTTAAAAATAAACAAGCATTAAAGAAATTACAAGAAGAAATTAATAAATTACAAGAGCGTTCTGGAGAGATTAGCCAATATGATTTAGATAATGCTCGCCGCAAATATGAATTGGAGTTGGCTAGACTGGCTCTTGAAGACGCTCGTAGCGCCAAAGAAGTTGTTCGTTTAAGTAAAGATTCTGAAGGTAATTGGTCTTATATTTATACAGCAAATGAAGAAGATGTTGCAGATGCTGAATAGAATTATGAAGATAAATTATACGCTATGCAATCGGCTAATGCTGATTATATAAACAATTTACAAGGTCAATTAACTCAAGCCACCGAAGATTATTATAATAAAGTCGCTGAAATTAATCTTGTTTACAAGGATGATGATGATAGACGTCGTGAAGAATTGGCTAAAGCAAAAGCACGATATGAAGAAACTATGGGATATTATAGCAATGAACTTCAAAAAGCTATGGATAATAATAAAGAGCTTTATGAAGAAGATTGGGCATGGTATTCTGATTATACAAAGAAAATTAATGATGATCAAGGTTATCGTCTTGGTGAATTAGATAATTATATAACTGATTTTAATGATACAATGCTTGGTATGGCTACTGGATATGACAGTCTGGCAGCTATGGAAGATGCAATGTTAGATCATGCTGCTGATGCAGAACGTCAAATGAATGAAGCTTATGAACATTTAGCCGCACAAATTGAATTATCTATGGCAGATGCTGGAACTTCCGTAGGTGAATTTGCTCAAGAAATGATGGAGCAGGTTGATTAGGTTATTGTTCCAAAAGCCGATGAAGGACGTGACTCGGTTGAAGGGCTAGCTGATACAACAGTTGATGCAATGCAAGCATTAGTTGATCAAGCTGATGCTTGGCGCAGAAAATATGAAGATGATATGCAAGCAATTATTGATAAGAATAATTTAGTTGTTAAATCTATTCAAGATGTAACCGGTGCATTATCTGTGTTGCATAAACAAGAAATTGGTCATGATGAAAGCACTGGTGGCTCGCCAGAAAATCCAGAAGGTTCTGGAACTGGAAGTACAGGTGTTGGTAAGGATGCTACTGGTTCTGGTAGTAAATATAGTAGAAGCGATTTTATGAATTATACTTATTCTGGGAATGGTACGGATAGAAAGTATTATATTAACGGACAATATGTTGGACGCATTGTTGGATTTGAAAATGGTGTGTCTGTACAAGATACGACAGAAGCAAAAGTAATTCAAGCTTTAATTAATGCTGGTATTTGGGGTAATAATTATACAGCTGGTACTTGGAATCCTGTAAACCATAGAAGTAAAGAAGAAATTTTTAAGCAATTTGGATTTAGATCTGGCGGCTATACTGGTGAATGGGCTGGTAATGAAGGTAGACTGGCTATGTTACACCAAAAGGAATTAGTATTAGATGAAGATGATACAAAGAATATGTTAAAGAGCGTTGAAATTATCAGATCTCTTGCTTCAATGATTGATCTTAATGCAAAAGCTTCTGAATTTGCTATTGGTAATTTGAGTGCGGCAAGTGCAAAGTTCATGCCGACACAACTTGAGCAAACGGTAACTATTAGTGCAGAGTTCCCGAACGCAACCGATAGAAATGAGATTGCTGAAGCCTTTGATATTTTAATTAATCAAGCATCTCAATATGCTAATCGAAAATATTGATATAAATTTAGGGAGGACTTTTATGTCCTCCCTTTTTTTATTTGGCCAAATTATAACAAAATAACAAATCTGATTTTCAATAAATATAGATAATGAGAGAAAGGAGTTAGTTGCATATGGCAGGTAAAACAAAAACCGATTATAATGATATATTATGCCAAGCTATTGATACTATTGTATCAAAGCGTATAGAAGATCTTGGCTATGATAAAACTATTATATGCACAATCACCGATGATAGTGACTCATCCAATGGGCATTATGTCGTTAATAATGGGTCAACCAGTTTTGACGCATATTCAGAAGATACTGGATATAAGAAAAACGATAGTGTCTATGTGACTGTCCCAAAAGGTGATTTTACTCAACAAAAAATAATTATAAGCAAATATACAGCAAACAATGGAACAGATCCAATTGCTTATATTTCACCATTAGAAAATATTTATTTGGTTTCTAATAATTTGGTAACTGGTACTAATTTAAGAAACAATTCAATACTTGCTAATGGTAAGTTAGAACCAGAATATGTAGAGCGCGATGAGTTAGAAGGACGAGACGTTCATTATATTCCTCCGGGTAGATATAGACTTATTTGGGAACAGGATTTAACAGCCAATCAAGATGCGGCATTATTAAACAATGCAGTATTTGATACCTTAGCTGTTAAAGCAAAATTTAAGTGCGGCTTGGGGTCTTTATATAATATGAAATCAGGCCACTATGGATTGATTTTTGAATTATTCTCTGTTGTAAATCCTGATGCTACTCCAATAGAGTATAGAGTTACCAGATTTGATTTTAATAATGGAGAATTTTTTGGTAATCCATATATGTTTTTATCTTATGTTGAATAGGAAAAATATTTTGGTATTAGTGCTTTAGGTAATATTGCAAAAATAAATGTATATTTATATCAAAGTAGCGATTTTAAATATCGTGGTAATGCTGATATTACAGATTCAATTGTGCCAACCCCAGCAGCAAGCGTTAATTTAACTGAATTACAAGCAAGATATGATGCAGCGGTAGCCGCATATAATGCGCATAATACCGCTGAAAATTATTTGGCAAGACAAGAGGCTGAATAGGCTTTAACTTCTGGACAAAATTTAATTATTCGTGAAAATAAAGGTTTATTAAACAATATTTTTGTAGAAGATTTAGAAGTTTATTTCGGCATGGATTTAACTCGTGTTGCCGATAATACTTTTTCTATTTATACTAATGGTACATCTACTTTTAATGTAAATAAGGGTGATGACTATAATACAAAATTAATTATGCCAGTTTGGTTTAATAAAACCGAACAGGGTGAATATATAGGCTTTTCTGATGGAATTTATGATTTCCTTGAATCAACAACTGAACCGGTCGGTAAAAATTATACCGAAGATGATTATATGACTCTTGCGGCTTATTATAATAGTGCAATGAGACTTGATTAGCAACAGTTGATTGATATGGGAATTCCGGCAGTAAAAGAGTTAATGTTTATTTATGCTTATATGTTACAAGTTCAATAGAAATTAGATCTTTTATATAGAAAAGCTTCAACTGATATAAACAGATGTTATACCAAAGTACAACAAGATTTGCGAGGTTATCAGACCGCTGGCCAAAGAGCTGAAACACTTGAATGGTATGGAAGTGTAACTGCTCCAACAAGTTCTTATGCTAATCTATTAAAATATTTAGGAATTATTAAAGAAGATACAAATACTTCAGAAGCATGGGATGGTGTTATTATTCCAAGTTTTCGTTAGGCAGTAATTAACTCACTGATTGAATTTGGTTTGGTATATACTGGTCAACGACAAATTACTTCAATATCAACCTATCGTGATAGTGGGTATGACGTACCAGGTATTATGACAACATTAGCTGGACAAATTGATACTGTAAAAACTTGTTTAGCCGATGCTAAAACTAGTGGTTTGAGTTATTTTGATGGTATTCATACATATGTTGATAGTGACGTAATGGCTATTTGGGACAATTGGAAAGCTTCTTTAGAAAAAGTTTTTGAAGAGTGTGAAGAAATAGTCACATCAATTGAGAATATTTTAGAAAGAGCTAATCCTGGTGAATCAGCTAGCGATGCAGAGAAGTTGAAATATTGGGGAACAATTTTATTTCAATATATATCTGTTTATGATAAATTCCAACAGAGTAAATTTGAAGATTTTGAAGCGGAGCATCAGTCATTTATTGATTCTTATGCCAACCGTTATTGTATTTATTATTATAGATATGTTGATAATTACTTTAATGAAAATGAAAAGTTTATGCCAAAAGGTTGGCAACGAATTGAATCATTAACAAATTTAGGCTTGCCTGATGGTTATACTACAGCTGACAATGGGGATCTTATGTACGAGCCTCGTGCGAAAGATTCTTCATTTACTTATACTATTGGTGATGCAACACTGAGATCAGAAAGAATTCAAGCTGTTTTATTTTATAATCATTAGATGTTTAAAAGTAATACATTAACATTCTATAATGAAGAACCAGTAGTTGACGAATCTACTAAAGATACTATTACTGGTTTATATATTCAGCTCACCGATGAAGTTTTAGGCACTTCTTTAGATGAAGAAGGCAATCCAGAAGTAATACATAAAGATACTTATAATTCTAAAGAAACTTATCAACTATATGATATTACTAATACTTTAGTTAATGGCGCTGAGGCTTATAAAAAGCGCAAATTGCGTGCAAGATATAAAAGTGCGCGCAAAGGTGATAATTATTTAAAAAAGAATTGTGTTATTTATTGGTATGTTCCTTTAACTGGCACAATGTTGACTTATAGTCGTGAAGATTTAATTGCGGCCGGTTTTTCTGTGTATGAGCCAGGCTATTTGCGCGGGACAGACGCACTTCAAGAACAAAAACGTGCGCTTAGAAGAGTTGACTATTTAACTGATGAAGATTATCAAGAAGCAATCGCCAATTTAGAAGCGAATTTTACTGGCGATCTTTATCCAACTCCTCCCGCTCCTTATGGCGAAAATTATCGTGAAGGTTATATGATGGCTTATAAGAATATTGTAGCAGAGTCAGACGCAGATTTGGTCACCGCAACAGAGTTTATTTATCAAATTAAAAATTATTTTGTTCCTACTTTTACTAATAATACAATTTATTGTCGAGTTGTAAAAAGTGGAACATCATTTGATGCTGAGCAATTATTTACTTTTGCTTCTCTTGGTACAAATGGTACGGATTATTCATTAACTATTACTCCAGCCACAAACCAAGCCGCAGTAAAAAATAATGAGGCTTTATAGTTGCAAGTTAAATTATTTGACCATAATGGTGATCAGATATTTACAACTCCAATTAATGTTAGTTTAATGGATTAGGCTTATAATGGTACTGGTTCAAGCCCAGCCGCTCCTGTGATTGTAGGTGGCGCCGCACCAAACATTTTAGTATCGCGTTTACAAGCCGGTTCTTAGTATGGATATTCGGTTTTAAAAGCTTCAGCTACAGTTAATTTAACTTATAAAACAGATGGACAGGTAGAAAGCAATGACCCATTATTGAGTCAAACTGGATAGGTTGATGAAAATGGGGATTTGGTATTAGATAATGGAACTGCTAATGTTCCAGAAGATAAAACAAGAACTGTTATTCTTGAGTCATATTATCCGATTCCTTGGTCTGCTGGAGATTATTATATTGAAGGGGCTTCTATAGTAGTATATGATTCTTTAGGACAACATCCAACATATTATAGTGATCCATTTGTTTTATATAATATGGCAGATAATTCTAAGGTTGAAGGGCAACAATGGTCTATTCAATGTTATCCTGTTAATTAGAAAAAAACAACTTTAATTTCAAGTTATATGCCTTGGATTAAACATATAACATCTAATTATGATGGAAATGAAGTAGATGAATATCGTTTACAAGTATCTAATATGTATTTGGCAGATAATGATTATGTATGTTCTGCTGTATGTACTCTTGCTGGTTAGGTGATATATGTTCAACCAATTTTAATAATTAAAAACAGATTTTCTAGCCCTATGTTGAATGATTGGGATGGAGAATTGACAATTGACAAAAAAAATGGTACAATATTAGCGTCAATGGTAGGTGCTGGTAAAAAAGAAAAAGATAATACTTTTTCTGGAGTGCTTATGGGCGAAGTTGCCGCAAAGACAGAAGATAATTCTACTTCTATTGGAATGTATGGATACAATCATGGTGAGCAATCATTTGGTTTCCGCGATGATGGTACTGCATTTTTAGGTAAAGCTGGACGTGGTCGTATTGAATTTAATGGTAATGAAGGTCGCATTCAAAGTGCTTCATATGCAGATGCTGTTAATGATGGCGCCAAAACCGGCATGATGATTGATTTAGATGATGCTTGGATTGATATGCGTGGCGCATATGTTTTAAAGCAAAATGAACAATCTCCAAGATGGCAATATGATGTACCAAATAGTTAGAATAATAATGAAGTAAATAGAACCACTGAGAATTTTAATAGCGATTATAGTACTTTATTACCAAATTTAACTAAATATGGTGCTTCTGGTAGTCAAGTTAAAATTTCTGCAACAGATCCATTTTTAACTATTAAGACTCCAGCAACATATTATTATACAAATAGTTATTTAATTTCTGCTGATAATAGTAAAATTGACGCATATAAATCATTTTGGGAATCTATTCCTTATTATGGAAAAGTTATGCCTTGGCAAACTGGTTATAATCAAGCAGAATAGATTGCTTATGTAGTGGATTATTTAAATTGTACTTATGATATTTATAATGCTACAAAATATTATAATACAACTTATCAATTAGGTAATACTACATCTGGAGCAAGAAAGAGCCCAACAGATTTTTTATTAGCAATAGCTGGACAAGTATCAAACGGATATTTTAAAGTATCTCAAAATGTTACTGCTGATAAGATTTCTTAGTCTACACTTGGAACTTATTTAGTTGATTGGCCAGAATTGGGTATTACAATTGCCGCAAATGAACACGTAGATGAAACTAATGTTGTTGTAACTGATACTTAGCAATATGATACTGTAATGTATAATGGAGATTATCTATATTGTTATATGGATAATAATGCAGCAATATTAACGGTAAATGGACATTTAAAAATACAATATGTTCCAAAAGAAGATGCGGATTTGTTAGATATTACTCATTATCCTACTGAATTAGTGACAAATAATTAGGTTAATTTCGTTAAAGCAGATGGAACTTCAATAACAAGTATTAAATTAAGAGCTAATAGTGGTCCAGGTATGGCAACTCTTTCTAGCCTTGGCACTAGTGTTGAAGATATTGCTTCTAAAATTGTAACTTCTTTAACTCTTTCAGTTGCTGCTAATGGTGCAACAAATTATGATACTAGATATTGTGCTAGATTTTTAACTATTGGTGATTTTGTAAGATGTAAAGATATTTATGAAAATAGTGGTGAAAAAGCATCTAAAACAATATTTTATGTTGGTATAAATGATTATTTTTTAGAAACAGATAATTTTTAGCATGGTACTTCTGCACAAAATTATCAAGATGGAAAAGGATTAAAATTTGATTTAAAAGGTGGTTCATTAGAAGCATATAATTTTACATTGTTTGCGGCAAACCCTCATCCACAAAATAATGGCGCCAATTATGTAAAAATTAGTAGTAGTGGCAATCCATATATGCAAGTTGTAAATAATAGTGTAAAATTATTAGATATTACAACAGATAAATTTATATTACAATCTCAAAATTGGGATGGAGCTACTGCTGGTACTCAAATTGATGTGGCCGCAGGTAAAATTACATCATATAATTTTAAACTTGTGGCTTATGATAAATCTACGCCAAACTCATATATTAAATTTTCGAGTGGCGGCAATCCATATTTATAGATTAAGTATAATGGTATTGATTTATTAAATATTGGACATGATAAATATATAATGCAATCTGCCAATTGGAATTCTTCATAGAAAACAGGTATTCAATTTGACTTAAAAAATGGCAAATTTATAGGGTATGATTTTTATTTAAGAATGGCAAGGTCTGGTAATGTATCACAAACTGCTGGTACTACAAGTGAAAATTTGGATGCAACAGACCAAGCCGGTATGATTGTTATTGATTCTAGTAACGAAAATGTTCCATTTATTATTAAAAGCACTGGCACTGGACATTTCTTTAAAATATTCTGGGATGGTTCTATTGTTGCTACTGCTGGATTAATTGGCGGTTGGAGAATTAATAGTAATAGTATTTGGACTAATGGTACAAGTGGTGATGCTCCAACAGCAAATAGCACTAGATTAAGTTCTATTGATTTTAATAGAGCATTAACTGGTTTTACAAAAACGAATTATCCTAATAATACTTAGATTAATAATAATAATCAAGTTACTACTTTAAGAATTGCAATTGGTAGCAAATTTGGTATAGCTAAAGATGGTACATTATATGCAAGAAATGGCTATTTTCATGGTAACATTTATGCTGAAAGTGGTACTTTTAATGGAACAGTTAGTGCTGAAAGTGGCAATATTGGGGGTTGGACTATTGATTCAAGCGGTTTGGCCAATGGTAGTGTTACTATTTATCCGACTAAAGTTCAAATTGGTTACACTACTTTAACAACTTCTGGTGGTACTATTGGTGGTTGGACAATTGGTAGTACTTCGTTAACCAGTGGTAATGTCACATTATCTTCTAGTAACGATCATCGTATTTCTGTAAAAAATAATAATAATGCAGAAGTATTTTATGTAACTAATGTTGGCCATTTATATTCTACAAGTGGAACAATTGGTAAATGGACACTTGATGCAAGTGGTTTTAGTAGTACTGCTACTAGCGGCAATAATGCCGGTACTATTACTGGAGGCTATATTTCTGGGTCATTAATATCTGGTGCAACAGTTGTTGGTGGCAAAATTTTGGGTGGTACGTTAGATATTGGTTCAGATATAAATGAAAATTCAACAGTTGGTTCTGGTAATTTTACAGTAGCTGCAACCGGAGCTTTTAATGTAAATCAAAGGTTTTTTGTAACAGCAGCTGGTCATGTTAAAGTTGGAGCAGGTGGGGATTTTCCACATGATTGGGATCAAACGGCCGGTGGCAATATTGGAATTGCTGGTGACATATGTGCAGTTGGTAATGCTTGGTTTTTAGGTAATACAAATATTGGTGGTAATCTTACTATTAATGGTACAGCAGTATCAATCACTACCAAAGCTACGCTTACTTTAGGCGCTGGCTCTAAAATAGTTGTACCTGGTGAGAATAATGATCGTACAACAACTATTGACGGTAATGGTATAACTTGTAATACTATATATGGAAAATGGTTTATGGTACCATCCACTATTAATGGCGTTGCTGCAACGTATGGATTCACAAAAGGTGAATATCCAATTACTTATAATGATGTTTATTTTTACAATACTTGGGCTAGTGATAGAATTTTAGTAGCTAGTTATTTGACACCAAGTTCAAATGGTAGATATTATGTATATTCAGAAGATAATGAGGGCCACGAAACACAAACATTATATTACATAAAGCCATCTTCTAGTAATTTATATATTCATAGAGTTGCTAATACGTCTTAGAAAGTTGTTGGTATATTATGGAATCGTGAGGCAACTGAGTAAAAGGAGGATTAAAGCCATGATTATGACTTTAAAAAATAGTGAAATTTATAATTATGCCAATGCTCTTGCACAAGAGTTTGGTCAACAAGAAGTAAAATTACCTCTTAAGGTTAATTTTTATCTTCAAAAGAATTTAAAAGAACTTGTGACATTGGCACAAGATATTGAACAGCAAAGAGTTTCTATTGCTCAAGAGTTTGGTACTCTAAATGAAGAGACTCAGCAATACGAGATCCCTCCGGAAAATATTGATTCCGCTTCTCGTAAATTAAATGAACTTTTTAATCTAACTCAAGATGTAAAGATTTATAAAGTAAAATTAGATGCGTTTGGAGATACAGATATTTCTAATTCTCAAATGCAAGCTTTATTATTTATGATTGATGAGGAGGAGTAATCAATATGCAGGGCAAATTATATCCGCCCTATATTGATGGAAAAGTACCTGCTTTTTGCGGAACGGAGCTAAAAGTTCCGTTCCGCCATAACAGGGCTGTTAGTCAAACACAAGTTAGGTCAATGTGTTGTAAGATAAAAACAGTTTCTACTAATGAATGGGTTTGGACCATTCAAATACCAGAAATTAATGATAATTTTGTTAATTATAATCAAGATACTGGACAGTATTGCGTAATATTTGATTTAGCATAGGATTATACTGGACGCAAAGATCCAGATAACCCAAATAGTTATAAGCCCTACTATCAATGGTTGATAGAAGGGCTTTATTATAAAATTCAATTGGCTTATGTTGATGATATTTCTGGTGAGGTAGGATATTTTTCAGATATAGGCGTTACTAAATATACTTCGAAACCAACTGTTACTATTGATGGATTGAATTCTTATGGAGTTAATAATAGTTTATATAATTATGTTGGAGTATATAGCCAATTACATGGCGATACTGCCGAAAGAGCTTATTCATATAATTTTACAATTTATGATTAGGCTGATAAAGTATTTTTAACATCTGGAGACCAAATTCATAATAGTAGTTTAGATACAGAAATTTATGAATCAAGAGATGAATTTTATTGCAATAAAGAGTTGCAAGCTAATTAGATTTATAAATTAAAATATACTGTTACCACTATAAATGGTTTGGTGGCTGAGAGCCAAAGTTATTTAATTATGAAAAAAGATACTGTGCGGCCTTCTATTAATGCGACACTTCATGCTGAAGCCGATTATGAAAATGGCTATATTTCATTATCTTTAATTCCTAATGACGATAGTTTTTATAGTGGGAATTTTGCGATTGCTCGCTCAAGTTCAAAAAATAATTTTGAAACTTGGGATGAAATTTGCAAATTTAGTTTAAATAGAGAATCACCTTTACGTGATTTATTTAAAGACTTCACTGTTGAACAAGGTATTCAATATTGTTATTCATTACAGCAATATAATACTCGTGGATTATATTCTAACAGAATGTTATCAGAAACATTATATGCTGATTTTGAAGATATGTTTTTATATGATGGAAAACGTCAATTAAAAGTGCGTTTTAATCCTGGGGTATCATCATTTAAAAATGATGTTCTTGAATCAAAACAAGACACACTTGGTGGACGTTATCCATTTATTTTTAGAAATGGAAATGTTAATTATAAAGAATTTCCCATTACTGGTCTAATTTCTTATTTAATGGATGATTAGGCTTATTTTTTGCCAAAAGAAAAGCTCGGTGCGCTCGAACGTGAAACTACCGATCTGGTTTCTGATAACGTGAGGGCCGAGCGCATGTTTAAATTGGCTGTAATGGATTGGCTTAATGATGGTAATCCAAAATTATTTAGATCTCCAACAGAAGGAAATTATGTTGTTAGATTATTAAATATTTCTTTATCGCCAAATACAACAGTTGGGCGCATGTTACATCAATTTTCAGCTACTGCTTATGAAATTGGTGATACAAGTTTTATATCATTAGAATAGTTTGGATTATTTAAAGCGCCAAATCTTGAAACAACAATTATGCGTTTTAAAACTATTCAATTAGATGAAATTCCTTTACCATCATGGGTAACGGCAGCAAAGAACCCAGATAATTCTTTTTTATATGGTGAAACTCCACCGCCAATTAATATAATTCGTTCTAAAGCTGGTCAAACAAGTGCGATTAATAACTTTCCAGGAGGATATTTAGGCGTATTTGAAGGAGTTGCGCCAGATACAATATTTGGTCTGCGTTTTGCCTCTACTTCTGGAACAGAAACAATTGAATATATTCGTATTGGAGAAACGCAAACATATCAAATTAATGCTGGTGATAATATGTTATCGGCAATTTATCCAGTTTGGACTCCTAATATTAATAAATCAACTGCTGCAGAGCGAAGATTTGATGGCACATTTACATTAGGATATTATACCGCAGCCGTTACTGATAATTTTTCTAATATTTCTAACTTCGATATAGAAGACAGGATGACTCAATTTTTTGGTTTGCATGATAATATTATTGAGGAATTAGAAGATATTCGTACTTCTGTTGGTAAATTATACTGGCTTAAATTTCAAACTCGTGATATTAAAGAAATTTATATTGATAAAGAGGATGAAGAAAGCAATAATTATGGTAAAATTTATTCTGATGCTTATAATCAAGTGGGATTAACTTTGAGTGAAATTTTACCAACAAGTGTATATGCAGATAATTCTGTGTCTCCAGTAAGATATTATAGTGGCAAAGATATTTTAGATGGTAATACTACTTATCTTGTTGGTGATGTCCCATATGCTAAAATGCCAGCAATAATGATTGATAATAATGAATATTATTGGACAGAAGAAACGTATGATACTTGGGGTGACTCAGGTGTGCCGGTAAATAGACTATATAAATTTTCTATTAATCACATAGATAATAATATAGATTTAGAAACTATCGGACGATATATTATTACTAATTTAGATAATATATCTAGTATTTCTCTTGGACGTATGCTTATGGTTGATTGTTATTATCAATTAGTTTCAAAAAGTTATGCAATTGAAGATGATGACACTGATATTCAAACAGCAAGAGTAAATTGGGTTATTAATAAAGAATTATTTTATGGCGCAGTTAGAGATGAGACAATTGCTGAAAACACAAAAGATCCTACATCTGGTGTGGTTTATGGTGAGGCTTGGGTGAGAGAACAAGCGGCTGTTGTTGATAATTTATATCAAACCTATATTACTTTATTAAGAACAAAACTTCAATTAATAGAAGAGGAGGGGTAATTTATGTTATATAGCGAAGAGTTTTTAAAACGATTAGACGAACATCGAGAGAAAACTATTTATGCAAAAATTATCTCTCTTGATTTGGAAGAAAATCCAATAGAACAGGTTGAGGGTACTATTACTTCAGGTTCAGTTAATGTGGACGGCACAAGCGCCGTCCGCAGAACCTGTTCATTATAGATGGTAGCCAAAGATATAAAAATAAATGAATATTATTGGGGTCTTAATACCAAATTTAAATTAGAAATTGGTATTGAAAATAAAATTGATACTAATTATCCTAAAATTATTTGGTTTAAGATGGGAACATATGTAATAACTTCATTTAGTGTTAGTTATACTACTAATGCCGCAAACATTTCTTTATAGGGTAAAGACAAGATGTGTTTATTAAATGGTGAAGTTGGTGGTGTAATTAATGCATTAACTGATTTTGGTACTTATGATTTTTATGATACTGAAACTGGCATTACTACAAATTATAAGTTACCAATTAAACAAATATTATGGGATGCAGTTCATACTTATGCTAATGAGCCATTTCATAATATTATATTAAATGATTTAGATGAATTAGGATTAGAATTATTAGAATATCAATATGATACTCCATTATATTTAATTAAAATAGCTGGTACAGATGAATATTTACATCCAATTATTGGGCATTTAGACGTGTGGGTTGGGACCCATAAATATGATATTGGAGATAGTGAGCATATTATATATGATAATTTAATAGGCTCTATGATAAATAATAATGAACCGGCTACGCAATTTAGATTACAAGAAACTTCTCCAGACGGTGCAGAACCAATACTATACCAAGCCGCAAAAGTAGAGTACGGTTAGACGGCAGGGTATCATACCTGTGATTTAGTATATGCTGGCGATTTAATTGCGAATATCGGTGATTCTGTTACATCAGTATTTGATAAAATTAAAGCTATGCTTGGTTAGTTTGAATATTTTTATGATTTAGATGGAAGATTTGTTTTTCAACGTCAAAAATCATTAGTAAATACTGTTTGGACTCCGCAAAGACGAGATGGAGATAATGAATTATATGTTGAAGCATTGGCTTTAGCAAGTAATTCAATGTATAATTTCAAAGGTAATATTCTTTTAAGTTCTATTCAAAACAGTCCTAATTTAAATAATTTAAGAAATGATTATACTGTATGGGGCAAGCGCAAAACCACCAGTGGTGGGGAAATCCCTATTCATATGCGCTATGCTATTGATAATAAACCATATCGTTATGTAGATATGGATGGAAATGTTTGGACCACTTTAAATGAGGATGAAGTAGAATTTGATAATGAAGAAAAGAAAAAACGTTCTATTCGTGCAGAAATTGAAGAACAATTAGCTAACTTTAAAAAAGATTCAAATCTTTATCCAGAACAGCTTAAAGAAATAATTCAAGAAAGTCCTTGGTGGCATATTCAAGAGTGGGCAGATTATTATGCTATTTTATCTGGAGGAGATCCGCCAGGAAATTTACACCCATATCATGAAATGTATAATATGTGCGGCACCAGTAGTTATAGTCAATTTTTAACTTATTGGCCTGGATTTAGACTAACAAGAGCGAACTATAATGATGGTCGTATTGGTGCCAATTTTACTCAAGAAGAATTAAATGCTTATTTAAGCAATCCAAACGCTCCTTAGTATTTAAGGGCTTATTCATGTAATGTTGTTCAAGTTTATCGTTTTAGAAATTCAAGCGGAGATGTTGTTTTGGCTTATAACTCACATGGTGGATGTGTACACACATATGGAGAATGGCTATCAGCATGTTAGTATGTAAATGGTTGTACTATTAATGGAGTTACTTATAGTCCATTCGATTAGAATTATCCATGGCATTTATTACCAACATTATCTAATGGTAGACCGAGTCCAGGAGCAGATGCATTTCAATATAAAGATTATCTTGATGCTCTTGGGCCAACATCTAATTACGAATATAAATTATATCGTATTGATGCTTATTGCTATGACCCTAAAATTCCAGAAGCATTAAAAGAAGACTTTTTATCTCGATTAGAAGAACAATATGATTATGTTGACCCATATGAAGGTCATTATAAATATGAAATGGACTGGCGCGAAATAATTTATAGAATGGCTATAGATTATCGTCGTTATAATCATGACGATGATTTTGAAGTGCGCCTGGCCGCAAATAATACTCCTTTATATCCTCGTGGCGTTACAGGATATGAATAGTATTATACAGACTTAGAAGGTTTTTGGAGATAGTTATATTATCCTGCTTTTGATGATGAAGAACAAAAAAAGCAATTAGAATATCAATTTACTTTATGGAGAGATATTAAAAATCTACAAGAAAAAAAGGATATATATGTTAAAGGTGTTTATAAACCAGTAGGTCAAAAAGTAAAATCATTGGCAACAGAATTAGAAGAGAATGGTAAAGCTTATTATAGAGATATTGCGACGGGTAAATCATATTATCATAATGATAATATGAATTATTATATTTCTTTAACTAATGGATTTACTTTTGTAAATAATTATGAGAGTAAATCATGGCCTTGTCTAGGTTCAACAATTTCAGAAGAAAAATTTATTAAATATGTTAATGCTGGTATATTATATACAAGAGAAATGCCTTCTATTAATACATTATATATTCGTTATAATCGTCCAGAAGGTTCGGATGAGATTTATCCATACTTAGAAATTTATAATTATAAGTCATCTGATGCGCCATTGGCAGAAGGGGAATCTGCGGCCAGCCTAGACGATAAAACCCATTACATTAAAGTTGTAAATGCTAGCGATCCATAGAATCCAACTTATGTACCAATTACTGAAAGAGCAATTTCATTAGAAGCTAAACTTGGTAGCTATACATTAGCAGAAGAGAGCGCTACCGCATATACTGATGCACAAAATATATTAAATACGCGTTCTGAGGTTTATGCAGGATTAGATGAATTAAAATTACAAAATCAATATATTCCAGCCAATGATGAGACATTGTTAGGCATTAAAACAAAAGCACAAGGTGATAAATGGTTCCTGGAAAATGGTTCTTTAACAAATCTATGGACTTATTGTAATGGCCAATCATTATTAGCCACTGGTTTAACAAACGTTACTCAATAGAAAAAATTTGCGGAAGTAATGCAATTAGTATTACGAAAAATTGAAGAGGCTGAAGTCGCCGTTCATCAAGCCACAAATTTTTAGTATCAATTATTTTCTGATTATGTTGTTGAACATGATTATAAAAAAGATACATTAGGCGGTACACCAACCTTAAATAATGCTTTAATTTATGATGATACAAATTTATATTGTATGACAGATATAACAGCAAGTGGCTCACCTGTTGCAAAATTTTATTTTAATTCAACAACTTTATCCGATGAACCGGCCGGCGCACGTCGTTATATTTATCGGTTTGATTTGGATACTACTGGTACAAGATTACCAACATTAAGAAAAACTGCTATTCATTATTATATTGCCTTTACTAATTTCTACGATAAAAACGCAGATTTAAAGTATCGGTTTTGGAATAAAGATGTTTTTGATGCTCCAGAGTCACTTAACTTTTGGTTTGATTTTTTAACTGGCGATGGAGAATTAAGACAATTTACTACACAAGCTATTGGAGATAGGCCAAAAGTTGTGAATGAGAATACCATAAAATCTATTTATTATAGAGATACTCCGAAGATAATTTTTACAAGTGCTGAAAAGTTTGCTTCGGAGGAACATAAGACTGGATATAATTATTTCATTATGAGAGATGGTTATGACAATATGTTTTCAATTTCTGCTCAAGGAATTGATTGCAAAAATCGAATTGATGAATTAATATATCAATATTCTTATTGTACTGAAAGTGTAACTTTACAATCTATTCCTATCTATTATTTAGATGTAAATAAAAGAATACATGTGTATGATGATGAATCTG
>JAEEGL013169021.1_pt1 | contig 29599 bp, 16 predicted proteins | sample 9134231 | NCBI WGS metagenome assembly JAEEGL01 (sample SAMN16246548, study PRJNA631951) | gut metagenome | biome: gut microbiome; feature: rumen; material: fiber-attached | host: Bos | place: Iran: Karaj | collected 2018-10
GAAATCTGAAATACCGGGGTGCCGAAACAGCCTGATAAGACAGGCACGGTGCAAAGGATAATGGCTATCAGAATGCTGTTGAGTCTTTTCATTGGTGTGGGGATTATGCGATTATGCAAAATTAAGAATCTTTGGCCATTTCTCAAAACAGGCGCACGGACAGGTCATTTTCCGGCGTACCACTCCTTGAGTGTTTGGAACGCAGCCTTTTTCTCACCCTTTTCAGAGACCAGGCCCTTGCGGTTATAGTCGTCCTGTATGCCGGTAAGGGCGCGTTTTGGACTGCGGAAATCCTTGAGTATCCAGGGTGCGGTGCCCGCAAGCTGAGGGCCTATCCTGTCCAGCATAGCCAGGTTCAGCGTATACAGCCTCTGCTGATATTCTTCGGTGAAGCGCCAGTCGTCCGGACCGTGGTATCCGTATTTGGCTCCACCGCCAAACTCAGTTACAATAACGGGTTTGTCCAGGGAGAATGTCCAGGACACATGGTTGCATTTTTCCGGGGTGCCGTCGTACCAGCCAACGTACTGGTTGAAACTTCCCACATCGGCCTTTTCAAACAGTTCGGCGTCATTGATGGTTGCCAGTGAATCAGTGAGATATGCCTTTTCCATAGCGGCGGCAACAAGGCGGCTTCCGTCCAGCTCACGCGCCTTGTCCATAAGCCCGTAGAGGAACTCCTTCCGGCCCGGAGCGCCTACGGGGGTTTCGTTTGCGACGCTCCAGATTATTATGTTGCAGCGGTTATGGTCACGGCCTATATTGTCTTCCAGTTGGGCGCATGCGTTGGCGTAAGTGACGGGATTGGTCCAGTCTATGGTCCAGTATACGGGGATCTCTGACCAGACCATGATTCCCATCTGTTCCGCTGTCCGGATCATATCCTCGTTGTGAGGGTAGTGGGCAAGGCGCACGAAGTTGCATCCAAGTTCCTTTGCCCAGTTAAGGGTTATGCGGGCGTCATCGGCCCCTGATGCCCTACCGCCACTGCCGGATGGCTTTTCCTCGTGGATGCAGATGCCTTTCAGGAAAACGGGTTTACCGTTGAGGAGTATCTGGTGCCCTGCGGTTTCAATGGTACGGAAACCGATGCTGTCCGTGATACTGTCTGCCGATGAACTGACGCATACCTTGTAGAGCTTGGGGCTTTCCGGACTCCAGCGCTCCGGTGAAGACTTAACGCGGAAACTGCCGTCCTGGGCAACGGGAATAAGCAAATCAAGTTCCGGAATGCTTACGGAGACCGATCCGGGGTCACAGGCCCCGTCAATGGTAACGCTGCCTTTGATATAATCCGGGTCTTCAGGATCCAGGCCGATGGAATAGTCCCGGATGAATGATTCAGGGGTTTCCACCAGGTGGACGCTCCGGGTGATGCCGCCGTAGTTCCACCAGTCGAAGTTTACGGTGGGTACGTTTTCCGGGCGTCGCCGGTTGTCTACTTTCACAATAAGGGAATTGTCCTTTTCCTTTAGTTTTCCAGTCACCTCAAAGCAGAAGGGAGTGAAGCCACCTTCGTGCCGGCCCAGTACCTCTCCGTTAAGGCCTGCTACAGTCTCATAGTTTGCGCCTTCAAAATAGAGGAAATAGCGCTTGCCTTCCTCCGGATTGCAGTCAAATTTCCGCCGGTACCATACTGTGCCCTCATACATGTACAGTTCCGGGCGCTGGGTGTTCCAGTCTCCGGGAACCTGCAGGGTGGGAGCCGCGTCAAAATCGTATTCGATGAGCTGGGTGGGATCGGCATAATAGCTGCGGTCCTTGAACCAGGAACTCTCTACCGGGATTGGAGTGCGGCGGTAGCTGTAATATCCTGTTTCATAGATGTCTACAAGGGCGTTCCACTGCCCGTCCAAACATATGCCGGTACGGCCAGTGACGTGACCTATCTGGGGGTATGTGCCGGGGTTTATGTCAATGGGCTCCTGCTGCGGTTTCTGCGCGCAGGAAGAAAGGGCTGAAATGGCCAAAAACAGGATGATACTCTTTTTCATATTCCAAATGTACGAAAAAAAACGTAACTTTGAGGTGAATTTCATCACTATGAAAACTATTTAACCAATGAAAAAACCAATAATTGCACTGATGTGCCTGCTGGTTTTGGTAAGTTATTCCTGTAAAAAGCCGGCAGCACAGGAAGATGAGAAGCAGCCGGACGTCCTGGTCCCGGACAATCCTGATTCCGCCTTTGTCTTTGACAAGGTTTTCTGCTACGACTATTCCAACTTTGCAAACCCGGAACGCGGCTTCTACAATCGCCGTGAGGTTACTTTCAAGGAGGACAACAGGCCCACTCCTCCATCGGCCCAGAGTATGCTGAATGCAAGGACCAAGAGCAAGGCCACCCTTACCCAGTTCCTGGTGTACCTCACCCAGTTCGTGGACAGCCCCACCATCCCGGATTATGTGCTGGACTATCTCCGGGAGAGCTTCCAGAACCACCGTGAGGCCGGCGTTAAGGCGGTACTCAGGGTTGGGTACGGTCCATGGCCGCCGGATGCAACAGTGGATATCTGTGAAAAGCACATCGCCGCCCTGAAGCCCGTGTTCCAGGAGTATCAGGACGTAATCTGGTGCGTGGAGGCAGGCTTTGTGGGCAACTGTGGGGAATGGGCCGGCAGCGAGGTGTTTGGCACAGATGCCAAGGACAAGGCCCGCCTGGTGCAGGCCCTTCTGGACGCATTCCCGCCAGATATCCAGATTCTTTTGCGCACTCCAAAATACAAAAGGGAAGTGCTCTCGGAGATCTGGGGCAGGAGATACCAGGGAAAAGACAGTGTTACGGTCCAAACCGCCTTTGACGGAAGTCCTAATGCCCGCCTTGGCGGCCATGACGACTGCTATATGGCCAACGGCAACGACGCCGGCACCTTCAACGACAACGCAGACCGCAAGCAGTGGAGGCGGGACTCCCGCTACACCATCCTTGGCGGAGAAACCTGCACCATTGCGGGCTATTATCAGTTCTGCAACTGCTCAGTGGCGCCGGAAAGGATGAAAGCGGAGCACTGGAGCTACCTTAACATAGACTATTCCCAGGACATCCAGAACGTATGGAGGGACGAAGGCTGCTTTGACGAGTTTGTGATTGGAATGGGCTACCGTTATGCCCTGGACGGCATTGCCTTTGACGGAGACTTCAAGGCCGGCAGCAAGGTAAAGATGACCCTGGGGCTTACAAACCACGGTTATGCCTGCCTTATGAGGGAGCGCAAGATGGAGTTTGTACTTGTAAACGACAATAACCCCGCGGACCGTACGGTGTGGGTGTCCACTACAGATCCCCGCAGCTGGCAGGGCGGCGGGCGCAACTACGTCTGGGAAGAAGTTCTGGAAATGCCCGCAAACCTGGCATCGGACGGGTCCTACACCCTGTACCTGAACCTACCTGACATCTCACCCAATCTTCATGACAATCCTCTCTTCTCCATACGCTTGGCAAACAAGGGCGTGTGGAATGAAACGCTTGGCATGAACGCCCTGGTGCACCTGTCGGCCGCCCAGAATGCCGGAGACGGGGTGGAAACGGAAGATCTTGACAAACCCCTTGACATAGACTTTGAATGGGAGGTAACGGAATGAAAAAGATTGTGACATCCATGCTTGTCCTGGCCGCACTGGCCGGATGTGGCCGCAACCTTGAAATATCGGCCCCGGAAACCGTAACCGTTTCCATATCGGCAACGGCCGTAGCGCCCGCCGTCAAGGGCACGCTCTCGCAGGACCAGTATTTCTGCTGGAGTCCCGGAGACCGTATACTGGTACAGCTTACAGACGGCAGCTATGCTGTCTTTGAAACTAAGGAAGGAGGCGTATCGGCAAGCTTCACCGGTACCATTCCTTCCAATACGCAGCCCGGCCAATCGGCCTATTATCCAGCAGGCGCCGTAAACGCCGGAGCAGATGGGGTTAGCTTTAAAATCGGCCCCGTCATCTCTTCAGGCCTTTCAGAGGTGCTCATTCCTATGGCCGGCAGGCGCTGGGGCAACGAGCCGTTCAGTTTCCGCGCAGTAACGGGCGCCGTCAAACTTATGGTAGAAAACGTGCCGGATGAGTTTGGAGACAAAGGCAGCCTTGTTTTCCAGGCAACCGAGGCCACCAGCGGAAGCTACCCCTATGACCCCGCCAAGGGCGCCCTCACCTGGGATGCCGCCAAATATGCATCCAGGGGCAGTTTCTCCGACGGGTCCAAGATCAGCGTCGATGTGGAAGTGACCCGCGGACGCGCCGTAACAGCCTACATTCCACTTCCGGAGAACAGTAATTGGGGCAAGGTGCGGATAAGCCTTCATGACAAAAACGGGAAATCCTACCTTCAGAGGGAAATCCCGGAAGGCACCCTCGTTCCAGTTGAAACAGGCCGGATAACCCGTCTTCCCGCCCTTCAGTTCCCTTCCGACATAGCAAAGGCCCTGGACCCCACTGATGGGGATTTCTCCTTCTGGGACAGCATCCCTGACCTAACGGAAAGCGCCACCTTCACCCCCTGGACCTGGCGCAGCAGCTGGAAGGGAGAAGACGTCTATTCCACGGAAGACTTCAACATAGTTTGCAAGCACATAAAGTTCTATTCAGACGCCAAATACCTCTACGGCTACCTGTACCTGGACACCACCATCCCGCACAACCTTAACGAGAGCCTCCAGCACTTCTACGTGATGATAGACAACGACAACACTACGGAAGGCCAGAGCTTTGGAGGAAACAACATTGCCGAGGTTCCCCGCTACCGCGGATACAACGTAATGCTGTACGGCACCGCCTGTACGGACGGAGTGCCCAAACCCTGGCATCCCGCGCTTTACAACTGCACGGTCGATGCGGGTGCCAGCAACACCAACATCAACGGCAGCGTCGTGAGCGGAGTGGCCGATGCCGGATATGGCGGAGGCAGCTTTGACGGGGACATCCTCCGCTGGGAGTTCATAATAGACAGGGGCAAGACGGAACTCACCGGCCGCACCCACACCAACGTGTGCGTGGCGTTCTGCTCGGGCACCAATTCCCCTTACCTCATTATGCCTTCAATCCACGGTTTTGAACTGGATCTGCAGAATGAATAGACGCTTTTACGCGGTGCTCGCCGTCTTTGCAACGCTTGCAGCATGCAACCCGCAGCTGCATTTCACTCAGGATCAGGACGGGGTATGGACGGTGCCCGAAAGGCAGATGGACCGCTGGGCCGCCGCCATCATCAAGGCCGATGACACTGGCGCCAAAGCCCTCCTGGACCAGGGGTACGGCATGGCCGACAGCCTTACGGCCGGAGACCCCGATGCCCGTACCCTGGAGAGTTTTGCCGCTGCCGTGGCCGGAAGGTTCATGGACTTGGAGTCGCCTTATTACAGCGACCACGCCTGTGAGATGGCCCTGGACCGGGAAGCCCTGTGTGTGAACTGGACTTCATGGGGCAGGCGCAGGACGGACTGGAAGCGGAGCATCCTCAATCTCAACCGCCCAGGCACCCGTGTAAGCGATTTCTGGCTCTCAAAGGGGACCGGCCAGCCGGATACCCTTCTCAGGAAACTCCTTCCAGGAGCGCCTCTCACCGTGCTGTTTATCTATGGTGAAGGCTGCTCCTCCTGTGAGCGGTTGATTGAGGATATCGGCAAAAGCCGGGTATTCCCAAAACTTCAGGAAGAGGGGAGGACCAGGTTCGTATCCATTTACACCGGAGAGGACGGGGAAGAGTTCAAAGCCCTTGGGGTGCGGCTGCCGGCGTTCTTTGACAACTGGCGTGACAGGGAAAACGTGGTTCTGTACAGCCGTGCCTTTGACACCCGTATGATACCTTCGCTGTATGTCATTGACAAAGATGAGATTGTACTCCTCAGAGGCGGGAAAAGAATCCCTGATATTGAAAGTTTTTTACTATTAAGGGAATAATAGGCCGGTGTTTTTATTATCTTTGTACAACAATATAACTAAATAGCCAAACTAACCTATGCTATTAAACAAAAAACTGACGGCCTTGCTGTTTACGCTCGCCGTCATTCTGATAGCCATTCCCCTGCAGGGAAGAAACATCAAAGGCCGGGTGCTGGACAACAAGAACCAGCCCGTTGCCGGTGCCGTGGTTATGTATCAGGGCAACGGTGTGCTCACCAACAATGATGGTTCTTTTGAAATAAGCATTCCATCTGCAGGAGGCACAATCGAAGTCTCCTGCCTTGGATACTTAAGCCAGAAGGTGAACGTTTCGCCGGAACGGGACAACATCCTGATCCAGATCCGCGAAGACGCCCTCCAGCTGGAAGGCACTGTGGTTGTGGGTTACGGCACCACCAAGAAAATCAACCTCACCGGAGCCATTTCAACGGTTGAAGCCGAAGACCTTGCTAACCGCACGTCAAATACCCTTACGCACATGATGCAGGGTTCAGTCCCGGGCCTTACCGTTACCACCGGTTCCGGCCAGCCCAACGACAAACCCATAATGAACATCCGCGGTTACACCTCCATCAACTCGGAAAATGCCGGTTTCGCCCAGCCGCTGGTCCTGGTAGATGGAATTGAGGCCGATATCAACCAGGTGAACCCGGACGACGTGGAGACCATCTCCGTCATCAAGGATGCCTCGTCATCGGCCATTTACGGTGCCCGCGCCGCCTTTGGCGTGATTCTCATCGCCACCAAGAGCGGTAAAAGCGATGCCGGCAAACCCCGCGTCCATTACAGCGGCAACATAGGCCTTTCACGTCCTACCACCAGCACGGACTATATCCGTACCGGTTACGACCACGTGAAAATAGTGGACCTGTTCTACAACAACATGAACGGCACCAATTACACAAAATATACGGAGAAGGATATGGAAGAGCTCCTTGCCAGACGCAACGACCTTGTGGAGAATCCTGCCCGTCCCTGGGTGGTCCAGGAAGTGAGGGATGGCAAGCTCAGCTATATCTACTACTGCAATACGGACTGGTACCACGAGATGTTCCAGGACAACAGTCCCACCACCCAGCACAATATCTCCGTGTCCGGCGGTGACGATTCCATCCAGTACTACCTTTCCGGTGGTTACAAGCACCGTGAGGGCACTTACAAGGTCCGCCCGGAAAAGTACGACCGCTATAACGTCCGCGCCAAGATGAACGTGAACGTGAACAAGTGGCTGAGCATAGGCGACAACATGGCTTTCTACGCCTCCAACTACGACTATCCCGGAAACGCCACACCCAGTTACAACTGGTCATACGCCAGCGTTCACGGCCTGTCCAGTTTCCCGCTCAAGAATCCTGACGGAACTTGGGTCTACAGCACGGTGCTCTCTTCGGTAAACCTTACCAATGGCTGTCACATAGACCTTGGCCAGGACACGAAGGTGAACTGGAAGAAGGAGAGCAACTTCTCCAACACGGCGGATTTAAGCATCCACCCCATAGAGGGGCTGGACATCAGGGCGGATTTCACATACCGCATCAACAACGAGTACGACCGCAACCGCTGGACCACCATGCAGTACTCCAAGTTCCCCAACGAGACAAAGGACGAGACCACAGGCCGCTTTGCAAACCATCTTGAGGAATGGCGCTTCCGCACGGAGTATATGGCTGTAAACGCCTATGCCACATATCAGAAGACTTGGGCCGACGCTCACAATTTCAAGTCCCTTGCCGGTTACAACTATGAGCAGCAGAGCTGGGGCAAACTGTACACGGACGGTAAAGACCTGTCTTCGCAGTACCTGTCGGCCTACGCTCTTATGCCCAGCAGCGTAGGTTCTGTCAAGGACGAGCAGCAGGAATACGCACTGGCCGGTTTCTTCGGACGAGTCAACTATGACTATAAAGGAAAATACCTTGCGGAAATCAGCGGCCGTGCAGACGGATCGTCACGCTTCCCGGCTGAAAAGCGATGGGGATTCTTCCCTTCAGCATCGGCTGGATGGAAATTCACCGACGAGAGTTTCATGGAAGGGGCCAGGGACGTTCTCAACTACGGTAAACTCCGCCTGTCATGGGGCTGGCTTGGCAACCAGAATATAGGCAACTACTATTTTGCCCGTACTATGTCGGTCCAGGATTCCGGATGGCTGATGGAAGACGAGCAGGCCAATCCCAAGATGGCATACGCCAAGGAACCTAGGGGTGCCGCCCTTACCTGGGAGGTTGCCAAACACTATAACCTGGGCCTTGACCTGGGACTGCTGGACAACCGCCTCTCCTTCTCCGGGGAAGCTTACATCCGCAGGACTGTAGGTATGATTACCGGCGCCTTGGTGCTTCCGGCATCCTATGGTACAACAGCGCCGCAGGAGAACTGCGCCAACCTGAGGACAAACGGTGTTGAGCTTTCAATCATATGGAAAGACAGCTTTGCCCTTGCGGGACGTCCGTTCAACTACAGCGTAACGGCTACCTACAATGACTATATTACGGTCATTACCAAATACTCCGGCAACGCTGAGAAGAACCTGCGTCCTCTATATGAAGGTAAAAGGGTTGGCGACCTCTGGGGTTACCGCACCGACGGCCTGTTCCAGACAGACCAGGAAGCCAAGGAGTATACAGACGCGGTCAACTGCAACAAAGTTGGCGAAAACCTTCCGGACGGATGGAAGGCTGGCGACCTCAAGTTCCTGGACCTTAACGGAGACGGAATCATAAACAATGGCTCCGGCACGCTGGACAACCACGGGGACCTTGACATTATAGGTAATACGGAGCCCCGGTACATTTACAGTTTCACCCTTGCCGGTAACTGGAACGGATTTGACATGAGTGCTTTCTTCCAGGGAATCGGCCGGATGAACTGGTATCCGCCGGGAGACAACCGCAACTTCTGGTTCTGCTATGCCCGTGCGGGTTCCACCTGGATCCCCAAGGATTTCATGGACCAGGTCTGGAGTCCGGAGAACCCGGACGCCTACTTCCCCCGTCCCGCTGCGGGTGACGGCAAGATGCTGGGATACCTCACTGCCACCAACGACCGTTATCTCCAGAACATCGGCTACCTGCGTCTCAAGAACCTCACCTTCGGATACTCTCTTCCCAGGAAGATCGTCCAGAAGGCGGGACTCGGCAAAGTCAGGGTATATTTCTCTGGAGAGAACCTCTGGTACTGGTCTCCCATCAAGAAGTACGACAAGTACATAGATCCTGAAAACGCCATGGCCGAAGGTTCAAGCTGGCTTTTCTACTATCCCTGGCAGAAGACCTTCTCACTTGGCATTGACATTGACTTTTAATTCTGCAGCGATATGAAAAAGATATTATTCTATACCGTATGCGTTCTGATGGCAGTTTCCTGCTCTCTTGACCGCGCCCCCCTTGACGAAGAAAGCGTGGACTCCTTCTATAAGGACGAGGCCCAGCTGCAGATGGCAACCAATTACTTTTATGACAAGTTGTTGCCGGGCTATAAGGAAATATATGATGTTAGCATAGCGGACCTGTACTTCTCCAGCGACAAACTGGACAAGCTGCAGCTGGGCGGGAAAAACCGCATCGCCCCGGCAAGTTATGCCAATGACTACCGCTGGAACTGGGGAATACTGCGTTACATAAACGAGACGCTGCAGAATATGGACAAATGCAAGGATGAGGCAGTGGCCCGCAAGTATACGGGACTCGCATACTTTTTCCGCGCATATTTCTATTACCTGCAGTTGAGGGACTTCGGAGGCGTCCCGTGGTACGACCACGCCCTTACCTCCACGGATCCGGACCTGTACCGTCCCCGCGACTCCCGTGATTTCATCATGCAAAAGATTCTGGAAGACCTTGACAATGCCATCGCGATGCTTCCGGAAGAGAAGCAGGCCTACCGTATCACCAAGTGGGAGGCCCTTCTCATCAAATCCCGCGTGGCCCTGTTCGAAGGCACCTGGCACAAGTATCACACCGAAACCCAGTATGACAAGAGTGCCGATTACTACCTTGCCATTGCTGCGGACGCCGCCAAGACCTTCATCGAAACGGCGCCTTACCATATTTACAATACCGGCAATCCCGCATCGGACTACCAGCATCTGTTCTCTACCGGCACCACGGTTGAGGATGAAGTGATGCTTGGGCGCAATTTCAACCTTAACCTGAGCAATTCCCACTTCGCCTCGCGCAGCACTTTTGCGGACAAGAAGATGGCCGTGAACAAGAAGTTCGTGGACATGTTCCTTATGGCCGATGGCAGCCGCTTCACGGACCAGGCCGGATGGGAAACCAAGCAGTTCTATGACGAGATGACCGGCAGGGATCCCCGTCTTGCCCAGATTATCCGCTGCCCCGGCTACCATCTCATTGATTATGACATTGTCTGGGCGCCCAGCTTTGCGAATTCACTAACCGGATTCAACTGCTGCAAGTTTGCCGTGAGTGCAACGGTGGTGGGACCAGACGGAGCATGGAGCGGAGAAGAGGGAGACCTGCCCGTATTCCGTGCTGCGGAAGCTTACCTCAATTATGCCGAGGCCCAGGCGGAACGTTCGGACTACAACATTACCCAGAACGATATCGACCTTAGTATCAAGCCCCTCAGGGACCGTGCCGGAATGCCCAACCTGAGCCTTGCCCAGGCCAACGCCAATCCGGACACCAAGTACCTTGGATCGGCCAAATATGGTTACACCAACGTTTCAGGGGCCAACAAGGGCGTAATCCTGGAAATCCGCCGTGAAAGGGCGGTGGAACTGGCCCAGGAACTGGATTTCCGCTGGTACGACCTCATGCGTTGGAAGGCCGGTAAATGTATGACCCAGGATCTCCATGGAATGTACTTCCCCGGCTATGGAGACTATGACCTTGACAATGACGGAAAGCTGGACATCTGCATATACAAGGGTGCACAGCCGGAGACAACCGCCACCTCCAAACTCAACGTGGAGTCCGGCGCCACTGTGGAATTCTCTCAGGGCACTTCCGGTTACATCGTTCCTTTCGCCAGCAAGAAACGCAACTTCAACGAAGAAAGGGATTACCTGTACCCCCTGCCCACCGGAGACCTTGAAATTAACTATGGATTAACGCAGAATCCCGGTTGGGAATAACAACATAAGAAAATATTTCTTATATTTGCGGATGATTACTTTGTAATTGTGAAAAGATTATTGACCTGGACTTGCCTTTTCTTCCTTGCCGCCGCCTGTGGTAGGGAGGAAACGCCCGTAGACAATAATCAGGAGTCGGGTGAACAGGCCATGAACATGGAAGTCACCGTCAGGGCCAGGATTGAAGATGGCATGACCAAGGTTAGCTACCCTTCAGGAGGCTCTGTATGGAATGGCGGAGACCAGATAACCGTGGTAGGCTTCAATGAGGAAACCAATGCCTGCCGCAGGATGCAGTTCGCCAGCATAGAAGACGGAAACGAAATCACCTTCCACGGCATTCTCCCCGCCGGGTTTGAACTCATGGATTATGCGGTTTATCCCCATTCCGGGAAGCATCTTGCAGGCATGGTGGACGGCACCTTCACCCTTGGCGTGTACAACGGAGACATATCGGCCAAGAATATCGGAGAAGGGCCGGTTCAAATGATTGGTGTACGGGGCCAGGACGGCGTCTATGTGTTCCGTCACTGCGCCGGAGCCATAAGGCTGTCCCTTGTGAACATGCCTTCCGGAGAAGTGGAAGTGACACTTACCGCCAATGAAAACACTCTTGGCCAGTACAAGGTGGATCTCTCCACTTTCAAGCTCATTCACAGCCAGTGTGACCTTGGCTCCAAATCCTTCAGCGTCAAAACCCACGCAGACGACAGGGGCAACGCAGTTGTGTGTTTCCCTCTGCCGGAGGGCAAGTATACGGGTATATCATTTACCGTAAAAGACAGTACCGGCGGGGAAATAATGACCCAGTCATTCCCGGATCCTGTAAATGTGAAGGTGGGAAAGTTCAATGACCTTTCAATGGAGCTTGTCATTGACACCACTGCCGACTTCAGCCGCTGGATGCGCACGGACACCACTTTCGTGAATTGCATAGAAACTGAGGACCTCGCCCAGCACGGCCAGCTCCTGAACGGCTGCGACACCCTGTTCTACATGCATGATTCCAAAACCCTTTACGGCTATATCTCAGTACCTATCACAACGGCCACGCTGCAGGCACAGCTGAGGGAACTTCACGTGTACATAGACCACTGCGATGACCAGACCACCCAGTTCAACCCTACATATGATCTTGGATGGCTTGACCAGCATGCCCACTATGACCTCAGGTTTGACGGTAAGATATACCAGAGCGGCCGTATACGCAAGATAGAGGACAGCCAGGTAATTCTTCACAAGATATGCCCTACCCAGCAGCCGGAAGAAAGTTTCGGTTGGATGGGAGGTGTCACCCGCGGCAACAGCACCCAGGAAACCATAGACCACGGTTTCAGGGGGAGCGGTGTCCTGGAAGCACTTCCGGACAACACATCCCGCTTCCGTTACCAGTTTGAACTGGACAGGGACGTTGCGCTGATAACAGTGCCGGATTTGCAGAGTTATTCCTGGGAAAGCGTCGTGACCGGCATAGTGAACGTGATGGTGGTGGTATCGGACCCCAGCTACTCCCACTCCTCAATCTGTCCGGACCGGGAAGGTACAGACCTTTATATGTTAAACTAAACAATAATCCTAAACCAATAATTTTTTAACTTTTTAAACCAATTCAATTATGAAGAAATTATTCATGATTCTGGGCACTTGCCTTATGGCAGCCCTTGTTGTTGTCTCCTGCAATAAGCCTGAAGACAACAAGGACAACAAAGAGAACAAAGAGAACAAAGAGAACGGCAACGGCAATGGTAACGAAGAGTTCTCTCTGGATGTGAGCATCGACGGCAACTTCACTGAGTGGGATGCCCTCACTGAAGCAACCGCTGACGGTGAATACTACCTCTATGAGGAGAACACCGATGCAGAGCGCAACGGTATGCTCCGTCTCAAACTCACCTCCGATGAGGATTACATCTATGTCTACACCGAGATCAACTACGAGAGAATCTTCGTAGCAGAAGAAGGTCCCTTCGCACAGGGCGGTAGCTGGACCGGCTTCCTTGGCACCAAGCATCCCGGAACTCCCGGCGCTCTCATCATCTACCTCAGCGGTGACGAAGACGCTTCCGGCGCATTTGCACCCGTTGCTGACAGCGAGGGCACTCCCTATTGGGACTACGCTGGCTTCGATGCCTTCCCTCAGTACTATTTCTGCTACGACGTAGCCGCCAACAAGATGCAGTTCGGCTGGAACCAGAACAACTGGCCCCAGAACCACGAGGACGGCTGGGAGAAAGGTGGCGACAAGTGGGGCGCTCCTCTTTCCGGTCACGGCGCTGGCTGGTGGGGTGACGATGTCGCAGGAACTCCCGTTGACGACAACACTGTCTCCGATGAGAATTCCTTCAAGTTCTCTCCTATCGTAACTGTTAAGGATCCTGTTAGCAAGGCTGACGTATCCGTTATCAAGATGGAGTTCTCCATGGATCGTGAGGCTATCAATGAGAATCACAACAAGGTCACCGGCTCCGTTGTTGTTGGCGCATTCTATGAGAATGTTGACCAGGATGCACACCAGACCAACATTGATGGTTCCGGTAAGCTTCCTTCCGGCAACAAGGCCCTCACCCTCAAACTCAAATAATCTTGCTTGACAGCATATTAAAACCCGGGAGGGGGGAGGTCTCTTCCCCCTCCTTTTTTTAAATCAAACAATTACAATGTCCGGTTCAGGAAAGATTTCCACGGCGCTTTGCTTCTTCCTGCTGCTGTCAAGTGCGGCGTTTGCCCAGACCGTGAGCGGACGCATCACGGACAAGGCCACGGGAGAACCCGTTCCAGGCGTGGGAATAACATTTAAAGGCACTTCAAGGGGGACTGTAAGTGACCTTGACGGTCATTACAGTTTGGAAGCCGCACAAGGGTCCGTTCTTGAATATGTATGCCTTGGCTATAAAACCGTCCTGCAAACAGTGGACGTCAGCAAAGTAATCAATGTAAATCTGGAGGCCGATATCACCATGCTGGACGAGGTGGTTCTGCTTGGCTACTCAAGTATGAAACGCACGGAGCTGTCCAGTTCTGTTGTATCCGTACAGGGAGAAACGCTTCGTGACGTTACAACTTCTTCCCTGTCAAAGATGCTACAGGGAAAAGTGGCCGGCCTGGAAGTGTATTCCAATTCAGGAGCACCGGGTGCCGGGGCAACCATCCGCATCCGTGGAACAGGTTCCATAACCGCCAGTTCAGACCCACTGTACATTGTAGACGGCGTTGTGGGAGACGCCTCTTCTTTCTCCCCGAATGACATTGAAACCATAACGGTGCTCAAGGATGCCGGCACTACCGCCCTTTACGGTGCTTCCGGAGCGGGCGGAGTCATAGTCATCACAACCAAGCATCCCCGCAGCGGCGAGCGCGCCCGGTTGGAGGTCAGTGCCAAAGCCGGTGTTAAACAGGCGCTGAGCGGCCGCCTCAAGATGATGAACACGGAGGAACTCATGGATTACTATTCCCAGTTCCTTTCAAAGGGTGCCTACAAGACACTCCAGAAAAACGCCACCGGGACAGATTACGACTGGTATGGCAACAACTCCATACTGGCCCCCACACAGGATTATTACGTCTCCGCAACCGGCAGTAACGGCCACACGTCGTACCTTGCCAGTTTCGACTACTTTGACGAGAAGGGAACCTTCCGTGGCGGAGACAGTTTTTACAGAAAATTAAGCGGACGTCTTGGCCTTGGCACTGAGATAGCGCAGGGCCTTACCCTTGACGCCCGCCTCAGCTACAGTTTCAGCGCAAACTCAAGCGGAGGAGTTATCGGCCTGTCCCAGCTGCCGTTTGACTCCCCGATTGATGTGAATACCGGAGACTGGGTTTGCATCCGCGGTTCCCAGCGTCCGGACAACGGCCAGATCTGGTACGGCCACGACAAGAACAACCCCCTCTATCAGGACACTTACGGACAGAGCAACCTTACACGCGGTCACTCCCTTGTGGCCGATTCAAAACTGACCTGGAACATAACTGACTACCTTTCGGCCAGCGGTTCGCTGAGGTATTCCCTGGGATTCACCGACGTCAAGGATGTCATTACTCCTGAGGCCGGAAACGCCAATTATCCCAATGGTAGGGTGAGCCAGACCGCAGACTGGGGTTCCAGTCTCAACCTCAACGCCATCGTGAAGTATTCCCAAACCTTCGGCGGCGCCCACAGCGTGGCCGCCCTGGCCGGCTGGGAATGGGGGAAGAGCGCATCCCAGTACATCACTGCCCAGGGCCGGGATATGACCGGCGGTCTCACCCAGCTCAACACTTCCATAGCGGATGCCGTAGGCGGCAACCTGTTTGAAGGAGAATCCTGGTCGTGGTTTACCCAGGCCCAGTATTCATTCAGTGAAAAATACATTTTCAGCGCAACCCTCCGCAGTGACTCCTCTTCTGTATTTGCACCCGGAAAGCGCACGGGCTATTTCCCCGCCGCATCGGCTGCATGGGTGGTTACAGGAGAGCCATGGTTAAAGGGGCAGAACGTACTTTCATACCTCAAGCTCCGTGCAAGTTACGGTGCAACCGGTAACTCCGCACTTGGATACTACAAGTACCTGGAAGTCTATTCCTTCCCTGAGAATTCCCGCTACGAAAACCAGGTGGGAGGCCTTCCCAAGAACCAGGGCAATCCCAACCTCCACTGGGAGACTGCCATTATGGGGAACATCGGCATTGACGCTACTTTTGCCGACAGGCTGTCCGTATCACTTGACCTGTACAACAACACCAACAAAGACCTCCTGATGGCAGTTCCGCTTTCCCGCTCAACCGGATTTGACCAGAGGGTGGAGAACACCGGCACCATCCGCAACCGCGGAGTGGAACTCCAGCTCACAAGCCAGAACATCAATACCAGGGATTTCAAGTGGACCACCACTTTCAACATAGCCCGTAACCGCAACACGGTGATTTACCTCCCCGGCCATCAGGACATTATCATGAGTACGTCCCTTGGCACCCAGATTTATAGGGAAAACGAGCCCCTGTTCAGCTGGTATATGCCCAAGTGGCTGGGTGTAGACCCTGAAAACGGCAACCCCCTTTGGGAGCATTTCATAACGCAGGCGGAACTGGACCTTGGTGTGTACGACAGCAGCGTCTACAAGGTCGGAGATACGGTTCCCTCTCCAAACCTGGACATCACCCACGATTCCCAGATTGTTGGCTGCGCCCAGCCGGATTTCACCGGCGGTCTTACCAACACGCTTAGCGCTATGGGCTTCACCCTGGACATCAACATGCAGTTCATAAGCGGCAACGACATCTTCAACTTTGCCCGCCGCACCATTGACTGCGACGGTTCCTACTCGGACTTTAACCAGATGTCCCTGGACAACGGCCTTGGATGGGTGCGTTGGAGGGAGGACGATGAGAGCACGCACGCCATAGCCACCCACCCTAAAGCCAAGAACGGTGGCAACAAGAACGCCAACGAGCCCACCGGGAGGTATCTTGAGGACGGAGGCTATTTCCGTATCAAGAACGTTACCCTGAGCTACGATATCCCTTCAAGGATTATTGAAAGGACAGGCCTTTCATCGGCAAGCGTATTCATTTCGGCCGACAATCTGTGGACATACTCCCGCTTCTCCGGGATGGACCCTGAAGTGAACCTCACCTGCGGCCTTGGAGATACCTATCCGGCAGGTACATACAACAACAACTACCCCGTCAGCAGGATATTCCTGGCCGGCGTCAACCTTATATTCTAAGAGCTATGAAAAAGTATATCATTATTTGTTTTGCAGCTCTTGCCGCCATCTCCTGCAAGATGGACTACTTCCCCAACGACGCCGTCTCTTCCAAGTCAATGGCTACGCCGGAAAACGCCGCATCGGCCACCATCGGCAATTATTCCCTGTTCAAGAGCTGGATTAATTTTTCCGGATTCAATACAGTGGGAAACACCTATATCCGGCATTATCAGCAGCTTGCAGAGCTCAAGGGAGATAATGTACTGATGTCCGGCAAAACCACAGATCCGCTGTTCAACGACGCCACCATGGTAGATGTGTCGTCGGACACCAACATAGACTATTTCTGGTTCATCTCCTATAAGATAAACTTTGCCACATCCGTGGTAATTAACTCTATCCCGGAAGACACCCAGGATGTAAAGCTTTTGCACATAAAGGGCGAAAATCTGTTCATGAGGGCCTTGAGTCACATGAACCTCATACAGATATTTGCAACTCCATACAGTTGGGATCCAGGCGCCATAGGCGTTGTGATACGCACCAATTCGGAAGATCCGGTTGTGCGTTCCACGGTGGGCGAGGTTTATAACCAGGTGGAAAGAGACCTTCTTGATGCCATCCAGTGTATGGACGTCAAGGATGTGAGCGGCAATGAGCCTCTGCTGGGAAAAGACAACGGATATATCCGCAAGGCTGCCGCCCAGGGCCTTCTTGCCCGCCTGTACCTGTATGAGGAGCGCTGGCAGGACTGCATAGACGTTATTGACGGTATGCTTGGAGGTGCCTCCCCGGATTCTATGCTGGACCCGGATTACAGCAATCTTTTCCAGTTCTCCCGCCAGTCACCGGAAGTGCTCTGGTGCGTTGCCGTTGAGGACGCGCCCAGTGACTATCCCGGCGCTCAGGGAATGATGGGCAGCATGTGGTACTCTTCAGGAGACCCCGGAGACGGTACCGGCTGGGCGGAGCTCTACTGGAGCCAGCCCCTTATGGACCTTTTCAACCGCTATCCCGCCGACAAGCGTTACCTTACCCAGCACGTGGCACGTCACGCCTCCACAACCGGCAAGAAGATGGTTTACTGGCCAGTCCTTCACGAGGACGGATATGCAGAGAATTACATAGACCGTACCCCTACATATGATGCTGTGAGCGGAAAATACACCTGCAAGGATGCAAACGGAGCGGCCCATGTGGTTGAAACAGAGATTGTAAACACATATCCCCGAACTTACATCATGCTGGACGGGCAGAAGCAGTATGTCTCTGTTTGCGACTCAATGGGCTGCCGTACCGGCACCGGCGGAGATATGTATCCTCTGAACTATATGAAAAAGTATTCCTGTCAGGGCGGAGTTGAAAACAATATGGGTTCTCCCGCCTATGTACGTTGGGGAGAGCTTATCCTTGACAGGGCTGAAGCGTACGCGCATCTGGACGATGTGTCCCACGCCCTTGCCGATGTAAATGTCATCCGTCACCGCGCAGGCCTCACCGGAGCCGCGGATTTCACTTCCGGGAACATGGCGGAGCGTGGCTACAGCAATGTTCTGGACGTGGTTCTGGACGAACGCCGCATGGAGCTGTGCTTCGAAGGCTTCCGTCCATATGACCTCCGCCGCAACAAGAAAGACGTAGACCGCCGCTATGCCGGCCGTCATCCCTATAGGACGTACGCCTACAACGACACCCGCTTTGTGTATTATCTTCCGGACTCGGAAGTCACAGCCAGCGGATTACCTCAGAATATACGAACAGATTTTGATTAAGCTATGAGAAGGATTCACTTTTTGATGATTGCCTTTCTTGGCATTTTTTCCTGCACGCAGAATGGTCCGGATAACGGCGCCGGTGACGGAAAGCTCCAGGGGAAGACCGTGTGGCTGGACTCTGCCCGCGTTAAGAAGCAGGTAGATGTGGTAGATGCATACAAGGCACCCGTGCCGCCCTTCACTTACGAATTCTCCTATGAATATCTGCCGGGCAATTTCTGCAATCCGGAAAGAGGCGCATACTCTGCCAGGGAGCTTCACTTCCGCAAGGACGCCCCTCCTACTCCGCATACGGTGGATAACCTCACATCGGCCAGGAATTCAAACTGCACGCTCAATTATATGGGCCTGTACTTTATGGACTATCTGTACGAAGACCTGCCGGAGTCTGTGCTCAAGACCATTCGTCAGGAATTTGAGAACGTCCGCCAGGCCGGCACCAAGCTGGTTCTGAGGCACGGCTACAGCTGGAATTCCAACGTAGGGGAGCAGGAACCTCCCGTGGGCTGGATACTGAGGCACATCAAGCAGCTTAAACCCATCCTTCAGGAGTACTACGACATTATCTATGTTGTGCAGGCAGGCTTTATCGGCACATACGGGGAATGGGCTTTCCGTTCCAACGTGAAGGGTGACGTGGAAGACCGAATGGTGGTTGACGCCCTTCTGGATGCCCTTCCGGCATCGCGCCAGGTGGCCATTCGTACGCCAAAGCATTCCATGGACATGTACAAGTTTACCATCAAGGACACCCTTACCAGGGAAACGGCCTTCAACGGCAGCGTACATTCACGTCTTGCAGCGCACAATGACTGCTTCCTTACAAACGGCAACGACTGCGGCACTTTCGCAAGCAATGTGGACCGCAAGTTCTGGCTCCAGGACAGCCGCTTCATGAGTATGGGTGGGGAAAACTGCATTGCAGACGACCCCAATCTCTGTGGCTGCGTAAACGCATATCAGCAGCTCAAGGACTACCACTGGTCCTACCTCAGTCCCGGAAAGCTTTCCGGCCATTGGGAAGACGGAGGATGCAAGGAGGACATAGTTGCAAGGGTGGGCTACCGTTTTGTCCTGAACGGCCTGGCTACGGAAGGCAGTTTTGCCGCCGGCAAGGATTTCACGCTCAAGATATGCCTCACCAATTACGGATTTGCATCCCTTATCAACCCTCGTCCGCTGCAGTTTGTAGTAAGGCGCAGCGACAACCCCTCGGAGGAGTATGTTTTCACATCCCCGGTGGATCCCCGTATCTGGGAGGGCTGCAACACCTACGTACATACAGAAACTCTCCGTATGCCGGAGAGTCTCAGTTCCGGTGCTAAATACACCGTGTATATTGCTTTGCCAGACGAGTCCAGCCACCTTTGCAAGGATCCGCGCTACAGCGTGCGCTTTGCCAACAAGGATGTGTGGGACGATTCCACCGGCTACAACCGCCTGGCGGAGTTCACGGCAAAATAAGGCCTACCGCGTGAACCGGGGAATCCGGTTAAGCGGAACGTCTATTGTGATTGTGGCGGGACCCTGGTAAAGGGTTCCGTCATCTGCTTTCCAGCTGCCTTCAGGGAGCACCACCTTGCGGGAATAGCCTTCATCCACCATGGGGGCCACTAGCATATCCTTGCCAAGCATATACTGGTCCTTGATGCTGGCATAGCCCTGCCCGGGGAACCAGTATTCCATTGGAGTAACAACGGGCTCTCCGTCCGTGGATGCTTTTTCCATAAGGCGTACGATGGTGGGAAGGAGTTCATCGCGTATGGCCACTGCCTTCTTTACAGCGTCCAGGTGTTCCTTGTCCAATACTCTCCATGGAGCCACGCTGAACTGCATCATAGGCATCATGGCATGCACCTGGGCGCTTCTGACTATCAGGTCCTGGTTAATCTCACATCCGGGAAGGAAGGAGGCGAAGCTGCCGCCGCCAATCATATCCGGAGCAGCATACCACCATCCGAAGAGGTTGGTAATCATCATCTCCGGGATAAGACGCTGCAGGGCGCCAAAGTGGTGACCTTTGTCGTGAAGGCGTTGCACGTAGGGCTTTCCGCCCAGTTTCCAGCATGCGCGTAGCTCATTGTACTTGTATTTCTGGCAAAGCTGCGCCCAGGCATAGCATAGCTGCTGGGGGGAGTATCCGCCTTTGTTCACGCTTTCTGCGGGTTCCGGCCAGGCGTCAAGGTCTCCGGCGTCAAACTTGAAGCCGTCCACGCCATACTCTTCCATCAGGTAATCCAGTTTCCCCTCAAGCCAGGCTATTGATGCGGGGTCCGAGAAATCTATGACTCCGGAAATGCCGTTCCACCACCAAAAAGGATAGTCTCCGCCGTCCTTCCGCTGGATGAATCCGTTGCCGGGCACCTTATGGATTTCCTCGCAAAGCAGGTACTGGTCAAGGCTCACGAAGGGGACAATCCACACCATAATCTTGAAGCCCATCTTGTGGAGCTCATCGCACATGGCCTTTGGATCCGGGAAGCGGCCCGGGTGGAACACCCACTTGCCGTAGTCTTCCATCCAGGTGTCGTCCAGCATAAGTATGCCGGGCTTGAACCCGTTCTTGACTATGTTACGTGCATATTCAAGTATGCCGGCCTGGTTCTGGTTGTATTGGAATTCTATCCAGGTATTGTACTGAGGCACTTCAAAGAATTCCCTGGGAGGAAGGCCCTCGGGAGGGAAGAACCTGGCCATGCAGTAGTGATATGCATCCTGGAGGGTCTCTCCCACTATGCCAGTCTCAACCGGGGCCTCGTTGTCCGTGATGACAATCTTGTCGGCTGTAACCGTTGCCGTGAAGGGCTCTTCGCTCCAGATATATCGGCCCGCACTTGTCATCAGAAGGGGAGTAAGCTGGTTGCCAAAGTTGTTGTGTATGTCAATGACCAGGGTGTCTTCCACGGGAAGGTCTATGCCATTGGCAACTTTGCCCGCCCATACCTTTTCACCGGGCTGGAGGGAAATGACCAGGTCCTTGGGCTTGCAGGATAACGCCAGCAGCAGGCACGTGCCTGCTGCTGCGATTAAAGACTTGAACCTCATGGCTTAGCGGGGGTTCTGTTCAAGACCGGAAGCATTGATTTCCACCTGGGGAATACGGTAGATAATCCTGGGGTCATTGTACTCGTACACCGCGTTGGGCTGCATGCCGGCATAGCGGCGGTCCAGCTGTTTCTTGTTGCGCTGGAGGTCCAGGGTACGGAAGCCTTCGAAGCAAAGCTCCATACGGCGCTCGTCCAGGACCACGTCAATGACGCTGCTGTATCCGCGCTCCGCCATGTTGGCGGAAGTGAAATCCGCCGCGCCGGTGAGGCCTGCACGGTGACGGATGGTATTCACATCGGCCAGGGCTTTGTCAACTTCGTCCTTGTGGGCGTATGCCTCAGCCCTGTTCAGGATAACCTCTGCATAGCGGAGCATCGCCGGAGATGACTGGAGTGCATAGTCCGTGACATTACCTTCCTGATGTACCATTTTCTTGCAGTAGTTGATGGGATAGCGGTCGTCCGGAAGACGGCAGCCAGAGGAATCAGTAACCGATACAAACACATCCTGGCCGCCGTCCTCAAAGTACCAGCGGGGATATGTGTTCACGTTCTTCTGTTTGATGATGTGTGACTTACCGTTGTCGTCCTTTGCGGTCCAGGTGCCGTCACCGTTATTCACGGGAGCGGTGTCTATGGTGTTTTCCAGGGTGCCCTGGCCGCTGTCCACGGGCCAGTAGATCATCTTCTTGGCGGGATTGGGATTGTATTTCTCGCGCATGGTCTTGAGACGAAGGTCGTTTGGATAGCGTTCCATCAGGTCCAGAAGCGGCTGGGAGTAATAAATCTCTCCCCAGCCCTGCTGGCCGGGAGAACCTGCAAGGCCGTTTTCACCCTGGGAGTAATGCATCTGGCCAACCTGTTTGCCGCCGGTGTAATCGTCGGCCGTCATGGCGTTTGCAATGCACCAGAGCACTTCCTCGCTGGTGCGGGTAAACTGGAACAGATGCTCATAGTCCGGATCAAGGTGGTTGCCGCCGGAAAGGAGGTCGTCACAGATGCTTATGCAGTCGTCCCAACGCTCCTCGTGAAGGTATACGCGTGCAAGAAGGGCTTTGGCCGAGTTTACGTCGGCATAGCCGTTGTCTCCACGGCGAGAGCCGCCCGTCATAAGCTCGATGGCCTTGAGAAGGTCGGCCTCAATCTGGTCGAACACCTCTCCAACAGTGGCGCGTACAGGGGTGGATGTCATGGGGGAGGTACGTATCACGATGCCGGGATTGTCGCGACCGAAGGAATAAGGCTGCGAGAATACTTCGCTCATAAGCATGTGGGCTATGGCGCGGAGGAAAAGGTTCTCACCTTTGATGTGACGGAGGACGGGATCGGGATCATCGTCCTGAATAACATTGATTACGTTACTTGTTGAGTAGCAGATACGATAACCCTGGGCCCAGTAGACCTTGGTATTGTCGTCCACCTCCGAATCCTGGAAAGTGGCACTCAGGAAGAGTGCATCCGTGCTCTTTCCGGACATGAGGATATTGTCGCTCTTGAACTCGTGCAGCTGCTGGTTGTGGCGCACAAAGATATCACCTGCATATCCCGGAGTAGCCTTGAAGAGTGCGTAGTTGCCTATGGTTGCGGCAATGGCGTTCTCCACGTTTTGCATACTCTCTGCAGATACCTGGTCGTGCGGGAACTTGTCCAGCTTGCAGGACGTGGCCATGAGGGCCAGAACTGTAAGTATGATGATGCTCTTTTTCATAGCTCTAGAATTTCACGTTAACGCCAAGGGAATAGAAATGGTACTTGGGATAATTGCTGTTGTACGTACCGGCAGGAGGGTTGGATTCCGTGTTGCCGGAGATGTTCACTTCTGGATCCACTCCCGAGAACTTGGTGAACGTGTACAGGTTGTCGCAGGAGAGGAATACCCTGAGGTCCTTCATCTGGATCCTCTTCAGAACATTGGCCGGCAGGGTATATCCCAGGGTGAGGTTCTTGATACGCAGGTAGCTGCCGTCTTCCAGATAGCGGGATGTGGCACCGTTTGCGTTCTTGTTACCGTTAAGCTTGGGTTTGGGGTGGGTTGCGATGGAGTGGGTGCTCTCGTCTTCCGGATCCCATCTTACCCAGCCCAGTCCGTTATTGAGGGACATTGAGTTGAAGCTGGGGTATGCACCGTCGGCATCCAGGGTAATACGGGTGTAGTTGTAAACTTCGTTACCCACCTGGAACGTGAGGTTGAGGCTTGCGTCAAAGTTGCCCCACTGGAAGTCGTTGATGAGACCGCCGGAGAAGTCCGGTTGGGCGCAGCCAACAATCTGGGAATCACTGAAGTTGAGGGCGCTGGAAGGAACGGTGTCCCCAACCTTGTACACGGCGGGGTCATACACTCCCTGTTCCAGCTCGGCCTCGGTTATGAAGTGCTCCCACAGAGGGTCACCGGTTTCAGGATCCACCCCGACCCACTTGGGCATATACCAGCTGAACATGGGTTCACCGGGCTTGTATATCTGCTTTACAGTGGTGGTGCCGGCAAACAGGGGCTCGTCGTTGGCCAACTGCTTTACCACATTCCTGTTGTGGCCAATGTTGAATGTGGTAGTCCACCGCATATTGCGCTTCACGATATTGTTGGAAGTGAGGGACAGCTCTATACCGGTGTTCTGGATGACGCCAATATTCTCCAGACGGCCGGTGAAACCGGAAGTGTAGGAGATGTTGGGGTTGTTGAGGAGGAGGTCCCTGTTCTGGTTCCTGTACACATCTATTGTGGCTGTGAGGAAGTTCTTGAAGGACACATCCGCGCCCACGTTGAACTTGACCGCGGTTTCCCACTTGAGATCAGGGTTTCCGTTGGTCTGGGGGACGCCGCCGGCTTTCTCCTCATAGGAATAGGCCTTGCTGAAAGAGTAGGTGTCGTAGAAACGGTAGTTACCGATTCCGGAGTTGCCAGTGGTACCGAAACTGGTCCTTAGCTTGAGGAAGGAGATGAGGTTCTGATTCTTCATGAAATCCTCGTTGGAGATGAGCCAGGACGCGGAGACGGAAGGGAAATAACCCACCCGGTTGCCGGGGGCGAAGACGGAGGAGGCATCGGCCCTGAGAGTTGCACTGACTACGTATTTCTCCATATAGCTGTACATTGCCTGGCCGAACGCCGACCAGCTTTCCGCCTCTGTCCAGTAGCTGCTGATTTCATAGGGATTCAGGGAACTCAGGACCCTGATGCCGTTGGCAATGCCGGTACCGCTGGCGCCAAGGCCGCGGTCATAGCTGGTGCCCCATTCCCAACCCAGGAGGCCGGATACACTGTGCTTGCCGTCAAAAGTCTGGGAGTAACGGAGGACGTTGGTGGTGCCGAAGCTGCGGCCCCAGCTGGTGTCTTCCGAGGCATAACCTTCAGTGAAACTGGAGTTCTTGGCCTCAGGAGTAATGACGCTCTCGCTCTGGTAGTTGCTTTCTCCGTAGGTGTTTGTGGTCTGGAATGTAAGGTAATCCGTAATGTTCCAGGTGAGGAGCACGTTGGTACTGAAGAAACTGCCGCCTCCGCTGCCGGAGTTCATTTTCTGGCTCCAGAACGGGTTGGATACATCGCGGCCCCACCAGGATTTGCCGTTGTCCGAACGGGTGGAGCTGTTTACGAAGAGGATTTCTCCGGTGTTCTCGTCATAGGGATTGTCCCAGGGCATCTGCTGCAGGCTCAGGGCGCCGCGGTTGAGGCTCCAGGACCTGTCGTAGTTCATACGTATGTTGAGGGTTACGCGGGGAAGGATCTCCGCTCCCACGTTGACGCGCCCCGACACCTGGCGGAAGCGTGTCTGTTTTACGATGCCGTCGTTGTCGAAGTAGTCCAGACTGGCAAGATAGGTGAGCTTACCCTGGCTGCCGGAAGCGGACACGTAGTAGTCCTGCTTGAGGCCTGGCTGAGTGGCCTCCTTGATCCAGTCGGTGTCCGTTTCAAGCACTTTCTGGACGTCCAGCTGCTTCTGGGAGCCCTTGCTCATGAACATCTTGGAGTAGTCGTAGAGCTCCTGGGAGTTCATCATGCTGAAGCGGCCCAGGGCAATTTGCTCCAAGCCGGACTGGAGACGGACCTCCACCTGGCTGTCCTGCCCCCTCTTGGCTTGCTTGGTGGTGACCACAATGACACCGCCGGAACCGGAAGCTCCGTAAATACCGGTTGCACCTGCATCCTTGAGGACGGTGACGGTCTCCACGTCATTCGGATTGAAAGTGCCGCCTACTACGCCGTCTACAACGTACAGAGGGCTGCTGCTGGCCGATATGGAGCCGGTACCGCGGATGCGGATGGTGGAGCCGCTGTTAGGGTTGCCGGAAGCGGTGTACACTTCCAGACCGGCCACACGGCCCTGGAGCATTGTGCCGATATCATTGGATGAGACGTCACGGAGTTTTTCTCCCTGTACGGTGGAAACTGCGCTGGAAAGCTCTGTTTTACGGACGCTGGAATAACCCATGGAGATGGCCGCATCCAGGGTATTGATATCCGATTCCATCGTTACGTTAATAACTTTGCGGCCACCGACGCGTTCCGTTACGGTAGTGTAGCCAAGATATCCGAACAGAAGGACGGCATCGGCCTTCGTATCAATGGCATATTGGCCGTCCAGGTCCGTTACAACACCCTGTGTGGTTCCCTGTATGGCAACGCTGACGCCAATCAGGGGTTCTCCTGTTGCGGCTTCCGTGACGGTTCCTGTAACCCGGAGGTTCTGGGCCTGCATAAGCAAAGTGCCCGCTACAACCGCCAGAAAAGCCGTGAATAATCTTTTTTTCATATGGTTAGTTGGTTAGATAATTCTTATCGCATAGTGCCGTCGGCAAAGGCATACTTGAAGCCGTCCGTCTTCTGCCAGCCGCCGCGGGTGAAATCTGGTACCTCTACCGGAGCGCAGCCGTTGTCCATGGAGATGGAGCCAAGTTCTCCAAGACAGCACCATTCTGCAAGGTCATATACGTCCATATCCAGGGGAAGGCCGTAGTGCAGGCAGTAGATGAGGCGGTAATCCATAAGGAAGTCCATGCCGCCGTGGCCGCCCACCCTCTTGGCCTTTTCTTCAAGTTCATCGTCCAGGATAGGGGTGGGATATTTTTCCCGGAGGGTGTTCACCACTTCTTCCGGAAGGGCAGCGTGCTGGTTGTGGATCTTGTAATCTATGCCGGCCTTTTCAAGCTGCTCCGGACGCAGGGAAATCTGCTCTATAGGATACTTGGCGGCGGACCCCAACGTGCCGATAAGCTGATACATACGGTTGTACGGGCGGGGATTGAGGACATCGTGCTCTACAAGGAGCGACTTCCCGTTTTCCGTGCGGATAAGGGTGCAGGTGATGTCTCCGTTGCGGAAATCCTTGGCATCCTCGTCCTGGAAGTATTTTCCTTCCGCCTTTTTCTTTTCAAAGGCTACCTGGCCGTTGGCGCTCTTGGTATCCACTGCCACAAGGGTCTTGAAGCGGTCTCCGCGGTGGATGTTCAGGGCCTGGGCAATAGGACCTAAGCCGTGAGTGGGATATACATCGCCCCTGTTGCGGTAGTTGAAGTCCAGGCGCCAGTTCTCCCAGTAATCGTTCCAATAGTCAAAGAGATTGTGGCAGTATGATCCTTCTGCGTGGAGGATTTCTCCGAATACGCCTTCGCGGGCCATCTGGAGAGCGCTCAGCTCAAAGAAATCATAGCAGCAGTTCTCCAGCATCATACAGTGACGGCGGGTTTTCTCCGCAGTGTTCACAAGGGCCCAGCACTCCTCAAGGGATGTGGCGGCCGGGACCTCAATGGCCACGTGCTTGCCGTGCTCCATTGCATAGAGGGCAATGGGAGTATGGTGCACCCAGTCCGTGCAGATGTATACAAGGTCTATGTCTTCGCGTTCACAGAGATCCTTGTAGCCTTCAAGGCCGGTATAGCCGTCCGGCTCCGGGAATCCGTTGTCTACAAGGTACTTGGTGGATTTTTCCACCTTTTCCGGGAGCACGTCGCAGAGGGCAACTATCTTGCTCCAGGGCACATTGGTGTAACGGTAGACTGCAAAGGAACCGCGGGCGCCAAGGCCCACGATGCCTATGCGCACGGTGTCTATGGGCTCCGCCCGGAGGCCTATTACATCTTCCTGTCCGGCGGGACGGGCGGGGACCTTTGTGCGTATGGTCCTGTCCTTGTGGCCGCAGCACGCAGCCAGCATCAGGGTGGCAGTTGCCAGTACAATGGCTTTGCCGATAAATGATCTTGACATAGTTTTATTTGATTATTAGTTCTTTACCTTCCTCATAAGTCATTTCCCAGGGACCCTTGCGGGTTTTTAGGTACTCCTGGAGCTCTTCCGGGGTGCGTGCGGGCTTTTCATAACCCGGCATTCCAATTATGCCCCAGGGGTGTTTGGAATAAGTGTATCCCATAGCCTCATAAATATCCCGGCTATGGTCAAGGGCGGCGCGGAAGCGTTCCCAGTCACGCGCACCAACGGCTTCCCACTGGACCTCGCTGAGGGCGGCAAGGCGGGGGAGCAGCATATATTCAAGATATTCCGGAGTGCCGATAAACTCCGTCCACAGGTTTGCCTGGACGCCTATGATATGATCCTCCGCACCGGGAGCCACGCCCTCACAGGGCTCATAGGAATACATCAGATCCGTGGGCAGGCACGCACCTATTGAGACCGGCTCACGGTCCCACTCCTCAGAGTTGTAGCGGTCTATGTACATATAATATCCCGGAGACATAATGGCGTCGAAGCCGCGAGCGGCAGCCCTTATGCCTGGCTCAATGCCGCGCCAGGACATTATGGTTGCGCCCGGCTCAAGGTCTCCTTCAAGAATCTCTTCCCAGCCTATTATACGGCGGCCGTGCTCCAGGAGGAACTTCTGGATACGGTTTGTCACATAGCTCTGGAGATACTGCTCCGCAGTGTGACCGTCGTGATCCGTGAATCCCAGTTCCTTGATGCGGGCCTGGCAGCGGGGGCACTCTTTCCAGCGTATCTTGGGGCATTCGTCTCCGCCTATGTTAATGAATTCGCTAGGGAAGAGGTCCATCACCTCCGTGAGCACATCCTCCAGGAATTCAAATGTCTTTTCCTGGCCGGGGCAAAGCACGTCCGGCTTTACGCCCCAGGTGGTAGCAACCTCGTAAGGGCCGCCGGTACATCCAAGTTCAGGATATGATGCAAGGGCGGACAGCATATGGCCAGGGAGGTCCACTTCCGGAATCACGGTGATGCCACGCGCAGCGGCATAGGCTACCACATCACGTATCTGGTCCTGCGTATAGAAACCGCCGTACTCCTTATGGTCCAGGCTGTCTCTCCAGTGGGCCACCTGGGTTTCCTTGCGGATGGAGCCAACTTCCGTGAGACGGGGGTATTTCTTTATTTCAAGGCGCCAGCCCTGGTCTTCCGTGAGGTGCCAGTGGAAGCGGTTTACCTTGTAAAGGGCCATCACGTCCAGGCAGCGCTTTATTTCATCGGCAGTGAAGAAATGGCGGCCGCTGTCTATGAGGACGCCACGGTACTTGAAACGGGGGCTGTCTTCTATCCGGGCGTACTGCACGCGGTAACGGGCACCAGTTGTGGAAGGATTGAAAAAAGACGCCGGAAGCATTTGCATAAGCGTATGTACGGCATTGAAAAGACCGGCTTTGCAGGATGCTGTTACCGTAACCCCGCTCTCTCCTATTTCAAGATTGTAAGATTCTCCGGGGAGTTCTCTCTTTAGAAAACATACTCCGGAGCCAAAACGTTCCGGCACCGAAGATTTCACTTTGCTCTTGTATCCGGAGACTTCTTTAAGTCTGGATGCAAGCCCTCCTGCCACCTCCAGGCCTTCTTCACCAAAGGCCTTGTCTACAAAGAAGGTAGCGCCGGTGAGCTCATAGAATCCCTCCTGTAGCTGTACGCTTGACGGATAGGGAATCACGCTGAAGGGAGTATCCTCAAATGCATATTCCCCTTGCGGACGGGTATTGCAGGAAACTGCAGCAATAAGCAGCAGACATACTAGAAAGCGGTTTTTCATTGTGGTCAGTCAATATTTATACAAATTTAACTAAACTGCCACACATAAGCAATACCCGGCTTTCCTATTTTGGGAGAGAATCCTGGTTTATGTCAATCGTATATTCAGTATAGCAGTGTGTGTC
>JAEEGL017280008.1_pt1 | contig 29598 bp, 26 predicted proteins | sample 9134231 | NCBI WGS metagenome assembly JAEEGL01 (sample SAMN16246548, study PRJNA631951) | gut metagenome | biome: gut microbiome; feature: rumen; material: fiber-attached | host: Bos | place: Iran: Karaj | collected 2018-10
AGATTCCTGATAACGGCAAGGACTTCACCTACCATGGTGGGGTCAAGGGCCGAAGTCGGCTCGTCGAACAGTATTATCTCCGGGTGCATGGCTATCGCGCGCGCAATTGCCACTCTCTGCTTCTGACCGCCGGAAAGCTCGTTGGGATAGTTCTTCGCCTTTTCCGCGAGACCCACGCGTTTCAGCAGCTCCATGCCTTCCTTGTACGCCTGATCCTTCGGTATCTTCAGCAGGTTCACCGGCGCGGAGATGACATTTTCGATGATATTGAGATTTGCAAACAGATTGAAGGACTGGAACACCATTCCCATTTTGCGCCGCACCAGCGATATGTCGCATTTGGGGTCGGTTATGACTTCGCCGTCCACTGTCACGGTGCCGGAGGTAGGCTCCTCAAGCTGGTTCAGGCAGCGCAGCAGCGTTGATTTTCCTGTACCCGACGGTCCTATCACGGAGATGATGTCTCCTTTGTTTATTTCAACGGACACATCTTTCAGCGGCGTGATGTTCGGATATTCTTTTCTTAAATGTTCGATCTTTATCATGCTCATTTCAGGTATCCTCATTTACTGTGATTGCTTTTTTCATCATAATTCGCAGGCCTGCCTGACACGCTTCACTTACTGCTGTCAAACACGGTGCAGGGCTTTGAAGTGGCTTTGATGCCGTTGACACCGTTTATCAGCACCTCGCCCCAGTCGCCGGACAGCACCGAGCCGTCCCATTCTTCGGCAATATCGAGATACTCGACTCCGCCGCCGTTGCCCTTCCACGACCAGCCCAGATAGCCCGTGCCGGTCTTTTCGCAGTATTCCATTATGAAGTCTTCTTTTACGTCACCGTCGCTGTGCTTGTAGCCGAACTCGCCTATGCACAGGCAGAGACCCTGCTCCAGCGCACCGTCGATGTTCTTCTTTATCGAACCCTTGCTCTTTCCTGCCGAGCCGTACATATGTATCGAGAACATGGTATTTCCCAGCTCATCGGAAGCCAGCACACGCCTGCCTTCCGTCGCTACGCATTCGCCGTACTGTCCCCAGCCGGCAGCATCGACCATTATGGTATTCTTTATGCCCGCTTCGCGGAGCTTCGGGATAACTCCGATGTAGGCATCAGCCCATTGTTTGTCCTTGCCCCATGAACCGGACCATTCATTCGCGATATTGAGTATCACCCAGTTCTCGCGGCCGATGAGAGCGTCCTTTACCTCTATCCAGTAATCGGCTATCTTCCCGAGCACTTCAGGGTCGTCATTGCCGGTGCCGTCGTGCACCTCGACTATAGCCGTCATTTTCAGTTCCCTGCACTTGTCGGTGAGCTTGTTTATGTTCTCGACGCTGTCCTTTTCCCACTGTATGCCGTTGGCAAGCACCAAACGCACGCAGTTGGCACCCGCAGCGGCTATGGCTTCAAGAGCTGTGTCGTCCTTGTCCTTGAACCATGCGTGAGGATGGTTTATGCCGCGCATGACGAAGGTGTTGCCGTTGGCATCCAGCAGAGCCGTGCCGCTAACTTTGAAACCGCCCGAAGCCCTGGCTTCTTCTATCGCCTGCTCCGCGACGGCGGCAGTCGTAGGTATGGGGGCATCCGGCGCCGGTTCAGGCGTACATCCCGAGAATATCATCACGGCTATAAGAGCCGCTGCCTTGAATATTAGTCCTTTCATAGCTGTTCCTCCGCTTCGTCGTATAAGGTCGCATCATAGTCCGCGGTTCGTTCTTCAGTCTTCTGCCCGCATAATTTATAAACCGTATTTTCGCATATTATACCATTGTTTATTGTACACCAGAATGCCGTTTTTGTCAATAGAAACAAGTCAAAAAGCGGCCTGCACACAGCCACGGTATGTGCAGGAATATATGTCAGGCTCAATCCGTCTTTCTGACGAACAAATGAAAAAAAGAGCCGGAGCTTTTCGCTCCGGCTCTCTTCATGTCCGTTATGAAATTGCGATATACTTCGTTTCAGGCAGCTTCGGTTTGGGTTCCTTCTTCGGGATATCTATCTTCAGCACACCGTTGTCGAACTTCGCCTTTATGTCCTCCTGTGTGATCGCGTCACCGACAAAGAAGCTTCTGGACATCGAGCCCGAATAGCGTTCCTGGCGTATCAGCTTGCCCTTCTTGTCCTTCTCGTCCTTGTCGAGGCCTTTCTCGGCGCTTACAGTCAGGTAGCCGTCCTCCAGGCGGAGCTTTATCTGCTCCTTCTTGAAGCCCGGCAGGTCGATATCCGCCTCAAAGTGATCGTCGTGCTCATGCACATCGGTCTTCATGACGTGCGAAGCCTTCTTGCCGTACAGCTTCCTGTCAATGTCACCGAATTCCCCGAACGTCGGGAAGCTCATGTCCATAAAATCGTCAAACAGGTTTTCACCGAAAATTGCAGGCAGTAACATAGGTCATTCCTCCTTCATACTCTTCAACATTATTGCCTTGAATGTGTCCGAGCAGAGGCACGGAGGGTTCCGGTATGAGGTATATATCTTTCTGAGCTCCGCCTCATACCGTCTCTGTTCCTTTGTTCAACTCCTATTATAGCACAATTTTTAGCACTGTCAAGGGGAGAGTGCTAATTTTCTCAAACTTTTCACATTTTTCATATTCCCGTCACATATTCGGTTCTTCTTCCGCAAGGGGCGCCAGATCCATACAAAGCCACCGGCATCTGTTGTACAGATCCTCGAAGTCCTCATCCGAAGGCTCGGCATTTCCCTCCCGCAGCTCATCGCGCAGCTTACGGGCCAGGCACATAATCCACTCGGCGCCCGCTGTGCGCGAGCAGCTTTTCAGTGTGCCGAGCTTGTATATGAGCGTTTCCATGTCTCCCGACCCGCGGCATCCGCTTATCTCTTTCAGGAGCGGCGGTACCATGCGGGCATAAGTCGCCAGCACCCTTATATAGATCTCCTCCGAGCCGGAATTGCGTATTCCCGCAAACACGTCTATCTCCGGCAGATTGAATATGAAATCCGGCAGAGCGCGTTTCTGCTTCTTCTCATTCTCTGACGGCTCTGCGGCCGGCTTCTTCTTATCCTCCGGCAGGTATTCATACATCATATCTTCGAGTTTCGCGGAGTCGATAGGCTTCGTCAGATAGTCGTCAAAGCCCGCCTCAAGATACTTCTCCCTCGCGCCGGAAATGGCGTTGGCGGTAAGGCAGATCACCGGTGTGTCAGCGTTCGGATTGCTCTCTGCGTTTTTCAGTTCGTTGAGAGTTTCAATGCCGTCTTTACCCGGCATCATGTGGTCGAGGAAGATGATATCGTACTTGTTCTTCAGCGCAAGGACTATTCCCTCATCGCTGCTCTCCGCCGTGTCGATATTCACGCCGGTCTGCTTGAGCAGGCTCCGGAACACGACTATATTCATGTGCGTATCGTCGATCACAAGCACCCTGGCTTCGGGAGCAGTGAATTTTTCCCTGTACTTCCTGCGCTCGGACATCGCCTGCTTATACGCCTTTTCATAGCTGCCTATGGGCGTCGGCTTAACTACGCCCTGTTCTAGTTCAAAACTGAACACCGAGCCCTCGCCGTAGACGCTCTCGACTTTCAGCGAACTGCCCATCATAGAGAGCAGATTCGTTGTTATCGACATACCGAGGCCTGTGCCTTCGACAGTGCGGTTGCGTTTTTCTTCAATGCGCTCGAACTCCGAGAACAGCTTCGCCATATCCTCCTGCTTTATCCCTATGCCCGTATCCCTGACAGCGACCCGCAGTATCACGCGATCCGGGTCGTTTTCAACCTTACGGCTGCTCATGCTGAAGGTCACGCTGCCTTTTTCGGTGTACTTTACGGCATTGGTGAGGATATTCGTTATGATCTGTTTCAGGCGCACCTCATCACCGTGCAGGAATTCCGGCATCTCCGGGTCGAAGTCGGTCACTATCGCAAGTCCCTTGTTCTCCGCCCTTGTGCGAACCATATTCACAAGATCACTCAGCACGTTCACAAGGTCGTAGTCAACGGGGATTATTTCCATTTTTCCCGCCTCTATCTTCGAGAAATCGAGGATATCATTTATGAGACCAAGCAGCGTCGTGCCGGCTGTCCGGATATTCTCGGAATAAGCGAGTATATTGCTGTCGGTGCACTCGCGCAGCACCATTTCGTTCATGCCGAGAACCGCGTTGATAGGAGTCCTGATCTCATGGGACATATTGGACAGGAACGCTGACTTCGCCTCACTGGCGGCAATGGCGCGTTCGGACATATCAATGAGCTTTTCACGCTCGCGGTGTTCCTTGTCGATATCCTCGAAAAGTCCGAGGACGTGCAGCGGCTCACCCTCCGGAGAGCGCTCGGAGACTATGAATCGGCCGCGGCGCCACTTTCTGTCCGAACTCAGATACTCCATGGCAACGGTCTCGTCACCGGCAAGACGTTCGGCTATCGTGGACAGGTCAACAAATCCGAGCATAGCCTCGTGGGACGACGGATCGGTAAGCTGCCGCACAGCGTCCCTGAGCACATCCTGCGAACCTCCGCCTGCTCTGCTCACAAGCTCCGCGAGCCGGCCGCTGCCGTCCTTGACCGCGCTGAACGTATCGTTCGTAAGGTCGAAATCATAAACAGACATATAGATATCAGCTATCGAGGACATCTGGTTCCGCAGCTTGTCGGCAACAGCAGTGAGCTTGTCGCGTGCCTTCCTTTCCTTGTCGATGTTTTCCAGCATCCAGATGACCCGTACCACCTTGCCCTCGGGTGTACGCTCGGAAACCACATACCTTGCTCTTACCCAGATATTGCCGTAGCTCAGATATTCGAGGGTTATTGTGTTGGTATCGGCCATACGCTCGTCAATAGTCGCCATGTCCGCGAAATCTATCGCCGCCTGCTTGGTGGGGCTTTCGGGCAGGCCGTTCATTATGGAGAAGAAGATGTCCTGCATATTATGGTTGCAGGCGCTGACTGCTTTTTCGATAGCAGGGTTTGCGTTCTTTATCGCGGAAACGGAATTGTCGAGAATGTCAAGTTCGCAGAGAGATATATAGATATCCGCAGCCGATTCGAGCTGCTGCCGGAGCTTCTCCGCCGCCTGTGAGAGCTTGTCTCTTGCGGTCTTTTCCTCGTTTATGTTCTCCAGCATCCAGAGCAGGTGGGTTATCTTCCCGGAGTCGTCACGCTCGGAGACCACATAGCGCGCTCTGACCCATATATCGCCGTAACTAAGGTATTCGAGCGTCAACGTGTTTGTCCCTTTCATGCGCACGTCAATATCCGAGAGGTCGCAGAAGTCTATTGCTGCCTGCTTTGTCGGGCTGTCCGGAAGCCCCTGCATTATGCCGGAGAATATCTCCTGCATATTATGGTCACATGAGGCGACGGCTTGTTCTATGGCGGGATTCACATTCTTTATGGCGGTGACGCTGTTGTCCGGGATATTGATGTCACACAGCGACATATAAATGTCCGCCGTGGACTCCAGCTGGGTGTACAGATGCCCTGCTACGAGGTCCTTTTTCTTTATGCTTATCATGACCATGGCAAGGATAAGCACCGTCACCATGATCGCTACGGCGCTCGCCAGCATCATGATATTCAGCGGGCGGTAAGCTTCCTCCGATGCAACGACTGACACGCTGTACCAGCCGTTGCGCAGACCCTCGGCGTAGACGATGTAGTGTCTGTAGCCGTGGTCAAGCTCGAACCAGTTTTCGGGATCGCTGTAAAGCTTCTCCGCTATCATGCAGCCAAGGTCTCCGGAACCGTCGAGATAGTTCCTGCCCAGCTCTGCCTTGTCACTGTGGGCAACTACCGTCCCCTGACTGCTCAGCAGCATATCCGCGGTATTGCCGTTGTCCGCGGAGATCCTCTCGATTATGTCCTGTATGTCCTCCATAGTGATATCGAGAGCAACGACTGTCTTGCCGTCGTTCATGCACTTTGCCAGAGTAAGTATCACATTGCCGGACTGCATATCCAGATAGGGGTCAATGACTGTTATCTCACCCCTGTTCTGAATGGAATTCACATACCACGGGCGTTCGGTCGGCACATAGTCCTCGTCAGGTACCCAGCCTCCGCCGTCATAATATTCACCGTTTATGTAAGCATAAAGTCCTGTAGTGTTGGGAACCAGCGAATGGGTGATAATATGTGTCTCACTTGTCAGGTACCCCACCATTTCTTCCTCGGTGGCATTGCGCAGCATAAGGGTCTCCAGCGAGAACTCCGCAAGTTTAAGCGCGTCAACACTTGCAGACAGATAATTGTCGAATTCCTCCGCAGCCTTCACTGCGCTCAGTTTGCCGCGCTCGGTTATTCCCGCCCGCGTTTCCGAATAGAGCAGGCTGTTATATACGATAATAAGCGCAATGAAAAACAGCATCACGAACATATAAGCCAGTACGCTTTTTATGTCATAGCGTTCCAGCAGAGCTTTGATTTTCTGAAAATTCGCGTTCATCGTGTTCTCCAGTCATTGGCAGCATTTGTTGAAAACCGACAAAAAATATAATTATTTATAATATTATACCATAAAAATGTCAAAATGTAAATAGCAGAAATGATATTTTTACGCAAAAAACGCACCATTAACGGTTTCCCGATAACGGTGCGCAAGACATATATACGATCAGTTCACACAGGCGGCGGTATGCGCCGGATACCATTTCTCAAACCACGCCGTGAAGATCCCCATTATCATCGGAGCCACAGAACACAGTATCAATGCGGCTGTTGTCAGACCGGAGCTCTGCATGATGAACGCAGTCGGAGCAAGTATCAGGTACAGCACTCCCCAGGCCGCGGCAAGTATGCGGTTCGCGGTAACGAATATCGGGTTGGAAAGAGCCTTCTCGCCGCCGTAGCCGTACTTCACATACGCCGCGCACAGTGGTTCCTTCGTGAACGCAGAGAGCAGCCACATCAGCCCGAAGATCAGATACCCGATATCCGGTATCAGCCTTCCGGCAAGCACAGTATCCACTCCCCACAGCCCCGTTGTGTGAAACACCAGAGCCAGCAGCGACAGCGCAGATACCGATACTCCCGTAAGCCTGTCGTATTTCGTGGTCTCATGCCCGGCAAGTATGAGCGGCATAACAGCACTCCCCGCCGCCGCTATGACCGCACCGACGAATGTGTCTGCCGGCACGGCGATCCACAGCAGCATCCATACCGCTATCATCACCCACATAAGCGGCTTCTTCGTTTTCAGCGGAGCAGGTTCTCCGGACTCTGCGCCGGAAGAGCGGCCGTTCTGCGGAAAGAACTTATCCCAGTTTATCATCAGTGAAAAGTCTCCGGTAACACGGTAAAGGTGCTTTGCCAGCGCCTCCGAACCGCTTGTCTTGTTTTCTGCGATATCCGTCCATACCTGCCACGGAGTATCTATTCTCGTCGTGAAGGTCAGACTTCCGTCGGTGAAAACCTCGCTGCCGTTCCTGCCCAGCTTAATCTGATAGGTCTTTCCGAGGTCGGTATAGCTGATCTCCAGCACACGATCACGGCCGTCCCAATTCTTCGGGTCGTATAAAGCCGCCATTTGTCTTGTAAATACAAGGCTTTCGTCGAGCTTCTCGCCGGTTTCCTTACTTATGCCCCAGCTTGCGTCCGCCATTTCCTCGAACACTTCCTTCGGGAAAAGCATGGTGTCGAGTTCAGCGCGGGTCTCCGCAGTTATACCGCCGCAGGCATACTCGCGGCCTGCCCTGCGTACCGACGCAAGATATTCGTCCGTCCGGGTCGACAGCGAAGACACGGAGAACAGTTCACCCTGCCCGCAGAGTATAGTCTCGTAATTGTTCTTGCCGCAGATATGGTCGAACATTCCCAGCACAGCGTCATAATTACCCTTTGCGGAATAAAAGCCGCAGGTGGAAACTATCAGATACTTCTTCCCTGACATATCATACCGCACGGGGTGGCTGCCGCTGCCGACACCGTCCGTCCTGTCCGTCATGAACGGCAGAACATTCGGCAGCATACGGTCTATCATATTCTTCATAACTCCGGGAACGCTGAAATAGTACAGCGGGAAGCTGTATATTATCATATCCGCCTTTACGATCTTTTCAAGCAGTTCCGTCATATCGTCCTTTATAGCGCATTTGCCCGGCGTGGTCTTCCAGCAGCAAAAACAGCCCCGGCAGCCCTTTATATCAAGTTTCTGTAATTCCACGGTCTCGATACTGTTCTCACCGGCTTCGGCCATGCCCTCCACAAAGGCATTCGTCAGATGCATCGTGTTGCTTTTTCCGCTTTTCGGACTGCCGTTCAGTATCAGTATTTTCATTTCTCTTTCCCCTCCAGTATAGCAATGCATTTATCGCACCATTCACAGAGCATGGCGGTGTACATTATCCCGTATTCCACCGTCATGCGCCAGTAGAGTGCCTTTTCCGGCGCGTCTATCACTGCCGAATAAAAATCCGACTTCTGCACGGGTGTGCCGAGACCTCCGCCAAAACGCAAGGCACTTTCTTTAAGCCGCGTGAAGAACTTTATGTTCTCCTCAGCGGGCAGCTCGCCACGGAAGAAAGTCAGCATCAGCAGACCGCTTCGTGTTGAGAAGCCGTCCTCGCTGCACAGCCAGTTTATCAGCTCCGCCCTGCCTGCGTCGGTTATTGTGAATATTTTCTTGTCGCCGCCGCTGCCCTTTACCGGTTCGTCCGTCACAAATCCGGACTTTTTCAGTGTTTGCAGCTCACGGTATATCTGGCTGGTCTGGGCACTCCAGAAGTAGCTCAGTGAATCCCGGAATACCTGCATTATCTCATATCCGCTCATGCTGCCGTAATTCAGCAGTCCGAGTATCCCGTGCTTAAGCATCCTCATCATCCTTTCCGCTATTCCACTTGTGGAATATATTTCCATTATACTTCCACAAGTGGAATATGTCAAGAGCTTTTATACATTTTTATGCAGTTTTTCCTTTCCGGCTTGTTATGCATTGCCTGTTTCAGGAAAAAGGCACTAAAAACTGCTCCTTCTGACTACCAGAAGGAGCAGTTTTCTTCTCAATCCAATAACGAATCGGTAAAAGTTTCTCTAAAAGAGTATCCTCGGCTTCAGCGCCGGGATCAGCTTCCTAGCGCGGTGCGCGGCAGGTCGGCGAGGATAAACAGCGTCTTGATATCGGCGGTGCCGACTTCGGGGATATTGAGCTCATAATGGAATCGCGGCTTGCCGTCAACTATTTCAACAGTTACGCCTTTATCGGTATCGACGGTTATACTGCCGGAGCCCAGAAGCACCACATCGTATGCGAGTATTCTTTCTGTGAAGTCGAGGTTTCTGTCAATTATGCCGTTGCCGTACTTTGCGCGGAAATCATTGAGCTCTTCCTGGCTGGTGACAAGGCCGCTTACGTACATACCTTCGCCCTCGAAATAATTAGTCGAATAGCTGAATCCTGCCGGATAAGCGATGTTCTGACTGTCCTGGGTCTGCTGCTGGCCGGAGTCTGGAGACTGGGTGTTGTAGCTGCGGGGCCCCTGCGAGAAGTAGTCGGAGATGATGCGGACGAGCATTTCGTTGAGCTTCTCGACCGAGTAATCGCCGATAGTGGGCTCGAGGTGCGAGCCGCCGATGCCGCTGTCGTCTGTGAGGAACGTGTAGGTCCCGCCGGTTGCGATAGCCATGGAGCGGCAGAGGAACTCGGTGTCGGTGTCAACGCCGCTGGAAGCAACGGGGATAATGCGGATGCCCTTCTGCGCCGCCAGCGTAAGGATATTTGAAAACTGCTGTATCGCGTCACCGTCGTGGGGCGGAGCGTCAAGCACGAGGAACATGAGCTTTTCGCTGTCTTCACGCCAGTCGTGACCCGATATACCGTTGAGGAGCGCTGCCGTGACTGCTTCGGGGTAGTCTCCGCCGCCGTCGGCGCGCTGCTCTTTAAGGAGGTCGAGCGCGCTGCTGATATTATTGGTGAAGCCATAGTCGCGGACAACGTAGTCGTCGCCCTCGTCGCGGTAGAAGTTCACGCTGAGCATCGTGTCGGCGTTCGTAGTGTTCACTACCGTGTCGATCACGCTCGCAAGCTCGGTCTGGAGGTATCTCAGCTCGTCGCCCATGGAACCGGTGGTGTCGATCATGAACATAAGATCGAGCTTTGTGCGCATCGGAGCCGTCTCGGATATGCCGACCTCGATTGGCTCGTCGGTCTTTCCGTAATCGGCGGGAACATCGGCGATCACGGCTTCGCCGTCGGCTTTCTCAATTATGATCTTATCCGGGGCGGTATAAGTGCCGGTTCTGATCCCCGCGAAGAGGAATGCCTCGCCGCGGCTGTCTGTAACGGCCTCCCAGAGCAGAGTGCTGCCTGCTGCGAGCTTGACCGTGAGACCCGCAGCGGGTGCGCCGTTTCCGGTAACTCTCACAAACACGCGGTTAATCGTGTTGACTTTAAATCTGTCGGTGAGATCGCTCCAGTCCTCGCGCTGTCCCATGAGACTGCGCCAGAAGGCGAAGTTGGTGTTGTCGCGCCATTCGCCGCCTGTGAGCAGACCCGCCTGTAACTGTGAGTAGTCGGGGTAGTCGATGTAGTCGGGCAAGATGACCGCTGATTCGTATGCGTCGTCCCACACGTAATCATCGACGAAGAACTCGGCGTCGTACATCGCGGCGGGCATCGTGGTTATTGCGGGAACCGTCTCGCACATCAATGCATCGAGGTCGATCCCTAAGCCTGCCTCGGGGGAGGGCGCCTCCCCGGCTGCGGAGACTTTGTCTTCGGCGCTCTTCGTAGTCTCTGCGTCTGCGCCGACTGACGGTGCTGGCGCCGCTGCGGTAGTCGATGCTGCCGCTGCCGTAGTCGATGCTGCCGCTGTCGATCCGGCTGCCGTCGTTCCTGCCGACGGAGCTGCCGAAGCCAGAGCTTCCGAAGCGGGAGAAGCGGAGGGAACCGTTGTTGCGCCGGATTTGTCGGAGGCTCCGCCGCCTGCGCAGGATGCCGCGCTGATCGTGAGAGCTGCTATAAGTAATGCTGCTGTGATCTTCTTTTTCATATTCATCATCCTTTCCCGTGATTGGGCTTTCTGAATATAACACTCTGCGAAATGACAAAAGGTTGCAGAATTTTGTGGTTTTTTCGGGAAAAAGAAGAAACGGGGGTGTGCAGAGCCCCCGCTTGACTATCGCTACATATTATGATATAATAGTATAAATCTCTGCAACCTTTAATAGCTTCGCAAAGTGTTATATACAAAGGACACGAAAGGAGCTGTCATCATGAAAAGAATATATAAACTTCTTGCACCGCTGCTTGCGGCGGCACTGTTATCCTCCTGCGCACCGCAGACCCCCGGCGTGCAGAACAAAGAACCGGAGACTTCCGGGATTACCGCAAAGACAACCAAAGCCCCGTCCGTGAACGTCATGGGACAGGTCATCTACGACGAGCTTCACTATAAAACCGAAAAGAACGCCGAACTCGTGGTTTTCCGCTGCGGCGACGATTTTTACACCGACCCGTGGGATGCCGACGATCCCCTCAACTGGTGGCTGCGCGTCGAAGGCACTGTCCCCGCGGATCTCGAAGCCATGCCCGACGGCAGCTTCGGAGTGCTCAAAGCCGATATCACCCGCCTCTCCGGAGGCATAGCGGGCTACTGCGGGCAGCCCGAGATAAAAAAGGTGAAGAGCTTCAGCGCTGTCACCGTCGATGAGGCGGTCGCAAAATGCGGCCTGACATCGTACAGCACCGGCGAGACAGCCTACAACGAACCGCAGCTCTGCACGGTCGGAGACAATACTTTCATTGTAATGAAAAGCTACGGGATACGCGTTTACCTCGACGGGCAGCTCTTCGGGGTATTCGACACGGTCTATGAGGCCGAGGCCGCAATGGGTCTGCACGGCATACCCGACTCCAACGTTCAGTTTGAAGAGCAGCACAGTCTGCCGCTGTATGTGTTCCGATGCGGGGATTTCTACTTCGCGTACTGTCAGTATAACGTCAGCAAAGGCTGCTGGGGATATCTGCTCAACAGAGAAATGCAGAACAAAGGCATGGGCTTCACGCTCGAGGACGGCGAGGCCGGAGTTATTGACCACACGGATTTCATGGTCGTCAACGGCGGGGAAGAGAGTTACATCAACGCTATCATGCTCACCGAGGATAAGGAGCCCGAGATAATACGCTTAGGCACTCTTACTCTGAACCTCTCTCCCGGACACTGGGAGGATGACCCGCAGAAGGTCATGTACGAGATGCGGGATTACAAAGCGGGCGATACAGTGATATTCCTGTCCGGCGGCAAATATCACGTTTACAGCGACCACGGCGGTGAGCGGACTCTCATCGGCGTGTACGAACATTCCGATGAGGTCGATGAGGCTCTGGGCTGGGACAGGGAGAACAGAGCATACTATTGATTTGAACGGGGAAAATATGGACGAACACATACGGACACTGCTGATACTCATACTGCTGGTATTCGTGTCGGCATTCTTTTCGGCAGCGGAGACCGCCTACACCAGTGCGAACAAGATACGCCTGCGCAGCCGGGCTGAAAACGGCTCGAAGAAAGCGGCACGCGCCCTCGCGATCATCGAGCGCTATGACAAGACGCTGACGACCATACTTATCGGCAACAACATCGTGAATATCCTCACCTCTGCTCTCGCGACGGTGATGTTCATTTCGCTGCTCGGCGAGCGCGGAACGGCGGTATCCACCGCAGTGGTGACGGTAGTCGTGCTGATATTCGGCGAGATACTGCCCAAGACCATCGCGAAGATACACGCGGAGAAATTCGCCTGCGCGATAAGCGGTATAATGAAGTTCCTCACCGTGGTCTTCACGCCGCTTTCAGCCGTATTCATCCTTCTCCAGAAGGGCGTTTCCCGCATATTCCGCGTCAGGGATGAAGAGGTCAGCATGACCGAGCAGGAGCTTATGCAGATAATCGATGAGATCGAGGACGAGGGCGTTCTCGAGGAGCAGGAGAGCGAGCTTGTCCGCAGCGCCCTTGAGTTTGACGAAACCCTTGTTTCCGCGATAATCACTCCTCGTGTCAATGTTGTCGCGGCGGAGATAAACACCGGTGTGGACGAGATGCGCGATCTCTTCCTGCGCGAGGGATATTCCCGGATACCCGTATACGAAAAGACCATAGACCACATCGTCGGCATCGTGAAGCACAAGGATTTCTTTGAAATGCTGGTGCGCGGCGAGAACTTCTACGTCCGCGACGTGGTCAAGGAGACCCTGTTCGTACCGAGCCTTATGAAAATATCCGATGTACTGCGGCAGATGCAGCGCAGGAAGATACACCTCGCGGCGGTAGTCGATCAGTACGGCGGCACCGAAGGAATCGTGACCATGGAGGACATCATGGAGGAACTGGTCGGTGAGATCTGGGACGAAAGCGATGAAATAACCGCTCCGGTGAAATTTATAAACGACAGCGTCTTCGAGACCCGCGGCGACGTTACCCGCAACGACTTCAACCGCTACTTCGAGGACAGATTTGAGATAGTCTCCGACAGCAACACCGTCGGCGGCTGGATATACGAGCTTTTCGGACGCATACCGAACGAAGGCGAATCGGTTACAACCGACGATTTCCGCATAACTGTCGAGAGTCTGGACGACCTGCGTGTCGGGAAGCTGCGCTTTGAGATACTTAAAAAGCAAGAGGACGAACAGGAACACAAATGACGTTTTATGTGGCAGTTACCGTGGTATGCGTGACCGCCTTCGCAGCGGACATGATACTGCGCTATATGGAAAAAATACGCTCCTTCGGAATGGAGGAGCGTTTGCATAATATCAAGGGAAAAACTATCCCGATAGAGGATTTCATTCCGCACAACATCACCATGGTGACCATATTCGGGACGGCGCTCGGAGTATTCGGCATCTTCACGAAGCTCATCGGGCTGCACCCCTTTGTCGGCTTTCCGCTGAGCGCGGCTTTCGGCTGTATCGTGAACTTCACGGTCATGCACTTCATCAAGCCCTTTGTGGCCAGCGTCACCGGTGACGAGCTCGATGCCCGCACCGATATAAGCGGAACCGAAGGCATCTGCACCGAAACCATACCTGCCGACGACTACGGCCGTGTGCGCATCGAGTATAAGGGCAGGCACTATGAGTTTGATGCCATATCCGAAAACGAGACCGACATAGACAAGGACGAGCCCATTGTAGTTCTCTATCGCGAGGACGGTATGTGCGTTGTGGAAAAGCAGTCCGAGGTGACGGATATACTGAATGAGGAAAGTTAAGTCGGAACAGTCGCTGGCGCTTGAGTTTTTTGCCCTGCGCGGGCCGCGCCAGCGTGACGCTGGACCCAATCGCTCCGCCTTGCTAATTCTCGGGTAGTACGCCTTTAGCATGAAAAAACAAAACCCAAAATAAAAAATCTGCTCCTTTTGTCAGTCAGAAGGAGCAGAATTATTTTATATTTGCAGTTTCTTTACCTTGTAAAGGCGCACTCATTTACGAGTCTGCAAGGCGAAGCGTTTAGTTTTAGGGTCCAGCCCTTTTTCAAAAGGGCTGGCCGCCGGAGGCACTCGAGCGTCAGCGACCTCTCTTCGTCCTCGAGCGTCAGCGGCTACTTCGTAAACACTTCCACTTTGTCGATCAGGATCTCGGTCACAGGCTTGCTTATATTACCGTGTCCGTCATCCTCTTTCTCGACAGCCGTAATTGCGTCGATCACATCAAAGCCTTCAACCGTCTGTCCGAACACGGTATAACCGCCGTCGAGGACAGGAGAGCCGCCTTTCTGCTCATAGGTCGAGATAACAGCATCCGTCACTGTGTCGAGCATTGCCTGAGCGCCCTTGTTATAATCGATATAGAACTGCTTCTGCATGGAGTAGTAGTCATAATAGGCCTTCATGCTGCTGTCGTTCGGATCGATCATCTTAAGGTACATATCCATGACTTCGGCCTGCTGTTTCGAGCCCTCAACATTCTGCTTATACAGGTCGGAAAGGCTGGTCTGGGGCGACTTGTTATTCACGATATAGAACTGGTCTGACTGGCCTCCGCCCGCGCTTGCCATACAGAGCGCACCGTAATAGTGGCGCATACTTGTGTTGACTTCACAGCTGAACGAGCCGCCGTCGAACGAGTCTCCGCCCGAGCCTATCCCGTTGGCGGAACCGCCCTGTATCATAAACTCCTCTATTATGCGGTGGAAGTTCCTGCCGTTGTAGGTACCGGCCTTCGCGAGTTCCGTGAAATTATATACCGCATAGGGAGCCTGATCGGGATAGAGTTTCACGGTGATATCGCCGTAGTCCTTTACACTTATGACGGCATAGGTATCGCCCGGCTGGAGAGTAACCTCTCCGGAGTTGCCGGCCTCCTTACTCTGGTACAGCCTGTATTCCGTAGGCTTGCTTTTGTCGGGGGCGTTATTTGAACAGCCGGTGAGCAGCATCAGTGCGCACACCGATACCGCGCATACGGTTTTTATTATATTATTCATTGTTGTTCTCCTTCATCGGAAAATGCAAAAGAACCGACTTGCATAGCAGACGGTTCTCCCACATCATACTCCGCTTTGTGCGGCGGTGAGACACGTCAGTCTATCTCTACCGCGACTTTTTCGCTGTGTCTTACCGCGCCCGCACGCATTATAGTTCTGATAGCCTTTGCAATGCGGCCCTGCTTGCCGATCACTCTGCCCATATCGCCGGGAGCGACATGGAGATGATAAACGATAGTTCCGTCTTCCTTCGGCTCGTCCGCGGTTATCTCTATCGCGGACTTATCCTCAACAAGCTCTTCCACCATTGCGTACAATAGTTCTTTCATAACTGCCTCCGGATAATCAGCCTACGCCATTGATCTTTAAGAGCTTCTTGACGGTATCGGTGGGCTGTGCGCCGTTCTTGATCCACTGCTGAGCCTTTTCGTTATCGATGCTGATAACCGAAGGATCCTTAGTGGGATCATAGTAACCGATCTCTTCGATGAAGCGTCCGTCTCTCGGATAACGGGAATCTGCAACAACTATCCTGTAGAAAGGAGCCTTCTTTGCGCCCATTCTTCTGAGTCTGATCTTTACTGCCATGTCTTTCACCTCCGAATAATTATTTGATATATAACACGGGTGACCCGCATTATCTCTTGTTAAAAGCCACCGCCGAAGCCGCCGGGGAATCCGCCGCCTCCGCCCATGCCGCCCATGCTGCGCAGCATCTTCATGGCGTTGCGCTTACCGCCCTTGCCGTTCATCTGCTTCATCATCTTCTGCATCATATCGAACTGCTTGAGCAGGTTGTTCACGTCCTCGACCTTTGTGCCGGAACCGGCTGCTATACGGCGCTTGCGCTTCGCGTCTATCAACGAGGGTCTTTCGCGCTCTTTCGGGGTCATGGAATAGATGATAGCCTTGGTACGCGGCATTTTCCGCTCGTCTATATCCTCTTCCTTGATCTTCCCGCTCAGTCCCGGTATCATATTGAGCAGGGATGTCATGCTTCCCATTTTCTCTATCTGCTCGAACTGCGCCAGCAGATCGTTCATATCGAACTTGCTGCTCTGGAGCTTTTTCGCCAGCTTCTCGGCTTCCTTCTCATCGTAGCTTTCCTTCGCTTTTTCGATGAGCGAGAGCACATCTCCCATGCCGAGTATGCGGTTTGCCATTCTGTCGGGGTGGAAGAGCTCAAGGTCATCGAGCTTTTCGCCTGTACCGGCAAATTTTATAGGCTTTCCGGTCACCGCAAGTACTGACAGCGCCGCGCCTCCTCTTGTATCGCCGTCGAGCTTGGTAAGCACGACGCCGGTTATTTCAAGTGTCTCGTTGAAGGTCTTCGCGACATTCACCGCGTCCTGACCTGTCATGGAATCGACAACGAGGAGTATCTCGTTCGGAACGGTCTCCGCCTTGATCTCTTTCAGCTCGTTCATGAGCTGCTCGTCTATATGCAGACGGCCTGCCGTATCGAGGATCACGACATCATAGCCGTTGTCCTTCGCGAACTTTATGCTTTCCCTTGCTATCTTAACGGGGTTTTCCTGCCCCATTTCAAACACTCTTGCGCCCGCCTTCTCTCCGACAACTTTCAGCTGATCGATAGCTGCGGGGCGGTAAATATCGCAGGCCACAAGCAGAGGTCTGCGGCTCTGGGCTTTCAGGTACTTTGCAAGCTTCGCGGCATGTGTCGTTTTACCTGCACCCTGTAAGCCGCACATCATTATAACACAGGGGGGCTTCGACGGGAAATCGAGTCTCGCGTTGGTGCCGCCCATGAGCTTGCAGAGCTCCTCATGGACTATATCTATTACCTGCTGGGCGGGAGTAAGGCTCTCCATTACCGCCGAGCCTACCGCGCGTTCGGAAACGTCCGCCACGAATTTCTTTACTACCTTGTAGCTGACGTCCGCTTCGAGGAGCGCCATCTTGACCTCGCGCATAGCTTCATTAACGGTCTTTTCGTTCAGCTTTCCGTAGCCTTTAAGATTCTTGAATACCTTGCCGAGCTTTTCCGACAGTCCTTCAAATGCCAAAGCGCTCACTCCTCTCTCAAAGCAGTTTCCTTATTTTTTCGGTGATATCCGTTATAGGTTCCGGCGTTTCTCCGAAACCTCCGGAGAAACCGAAAGTTCCCTGTGTTCCGCCGCCGGACAGCAAACCTCCGTCATTCAGACCGAATGACTGGAACATACCGACATCGTTAGTCTCCATGTTGTAACCGAACTGCACACCGCCGCCGTTCGCTCTCAGCCACTCCACACCGCGTTCGATCTCGCCGAGCAGCCTTTCTATCTCACGGTTTCTCTCCGCAAGTCCCATAAGCGACTCGAGCTCGTCCAGATGCTGTTCGCATTTCTGTATGCAGCCCATAACAGCCTGCCTTGTAACGCCCATGGTTTCCGCGATCTCGCCCAGCGACAGATCCTCGTTGTAGTAAAGATCGAGGGTCTCGCGCTGTTTGTCGGTCAGAAGCGGTCCGTATATATCAAAAAGTATCGTATAATCGAGATTCTTTGACATTGTATTCCTCCGGGCGGTCAAGCGTAAACCTCAGTTGGTTTACAGCAAGATTTATTATACCACAAATAACGGATTTGTCAAGCGTTTTTTAAAAATATTTTTTCAAGTCTCTTGACAAACTGTAACGCACCTGCTATAATTGTATACATAGAGGTTATACAATTTAGACTTTCATAGCAGTTGCAAATGCTATGGTAGTTTTAACCCCAGAGGAGTGTACACTATTATGAATATCAATATCAGCAACTCATCGGGTGAGCCGATCTATTTGCAGATCGCAAACCAGATCAAGACACTGATACTGGAGGGAAAGCTCAAAGAAGGCGAAGCTCTGCCTTCCATGCGTATTCTGGCGACAGAACTCCGTATCAGCTTTATGACGACCAAACGCGCCTATGAAGAGCTTGAACGCGACGGCTTCATTGAAAGCTACACCGGTAAGGGCTCATTCGTAAAGGCGCAGAATCTGGAACTCTATCGCGAGGAACAGATCAAGCGTATCGAATCCCTGCTTATGGAAGCAGGTGATACAGCGCGCAAAGCGGGCATCACGATTGATGAGCTCCACGAACTTCTTGACCTTGTAAACGGAGGGGAATGACATGAACGCATACGAAAATGCGATTGAGATCAGAGGCGTGACCAAGCGCTATGACGGGTTCACGCTCGACAATATCAGTTTTGATGTACCGAAGGGCTGTATAATGGGCTTTATCGGGCAGAACGGCGCAGGCAAGACCACAACTATCCGCAGCCTGCTGCATATCACTAATATCGACAGCGGAGAGATACGTCTGCTCGGCCTCGACCATATCAAGGACGAAACAGCTGCAAAAAAGCGTATTGCTGTGGTATTCGACGAACTGCCGTTCCACGATGTGTTCAATGTAAAGGACATGGCACGCATATTCGAGGGTATGTATCCGGAATGGGACAACGACGCGTATCTGCAATATACCGAACGCTTTCAGCTGCCGCAGAAAAAGAAAATAGGGCAGTTTTCAAAGGGCATGAAGATGAAACTGCAGATCGCCTGCGCACTTTCGCACAACGCGGAGCTGCTTGTCATGGACGAGGCAACTACCGGGCTTGATCCTGTTGTACGCGACGAGATACTTCACCTCTTCATGGAATATATGCAGAACGGCGAGCGCTCTGTCCTGATGTCCTCGCATATCACCTCCGACCTTGAAAAGATAGCCGATATGGTAACATTCATCGATAAGGGAAAGATCCTGCTGACGGGCTATAAAGACGAGATAATCGAGCAGCACGGTATTCTCAAATGCGATAAGGAAAAGCTGCAAGAGATCGACGCTGAGGATATTGTCAGCATCCGCACAAATAATTTCGGCGCGGAAGTCATGGTGAATGACCGTGAAAATGCGTCCTATAAGTACCGCGACTGCACGATAGACCCGGCAAACCTTGACGATATCATGCTGTATTATGTTCACCGTGACGCAAAGGAGTGGTCATAATGAAAATGTACTTATCGCTTGTCTATCGGGAATTAAAACAGACCCGTAAGCATTATATAATTATGCTGGCGCTGTTTCTGCTCGTGCTGGCATTTATGCTCCTGCCGCTGTTCATCAGCCTGGCATACGGCGGTGCCATAAACGGAGACGTAGCAGACATAAACGGTGAGATCCTTTTCTGCGCAGCGCCGCTTGCATTGCTGGGCGGTATCGCCGCGGGCACCAACAACGGACTGCAGAAAGCCGACATCAGCGCAGGCTGGAAGCGCTATTCCTTTGTATTGCCGCCGACTGCGGTACAGCAGGCTGTTTCCGACCTGTCAGTAAAGATCTGCCATATCCTGCTGTTCGGTGCGGTGACCGCAGTTTATCCGCTGCTGATGCACTGCATGACCGGTGCCAATTCCGTATCGCCCACGTTTAATCTCTACTTCGGAGCCGCGGCCGCAGCCGTGCTGACAGATGCGGCATACTGCTATATCATTATGTTTGCAAAAACGAAAAAAGACCTGGCAATTATCGGTGCAGCCGCATTTCTGGGCGCGGGGCTTATACTCAGAGTCACGGACTTTTTCACCGGTGATATAAATATACCGGAGCAGTCTGCCGCAGGCAGGTCTTTGATCTCTGAAGAAGCATTGAACGAGCTCATTGCGGCAACAGGCTCGACTATGACAACAGTCTGCGTCCTTGCAGCGTTTGTGACAGCCTGCGTATTGTATTTCCTTGTTATGTGGCGTTCGCACGAAAGGAGAGAGCCGTAATGACGGGACTTGTTTACAAGGAATGGAAGCAGAATCGTCTGTTCATTCTCTCTATGATACTCTGCGGTACCGCTCCGCTGCTTGCACTGCTGCTCATGCGCGGGGCGCTGCCGGATACCGGCGACACTCCGCTGCGTATCGGAGGACTGATCACAGGCTTTCTGGCTGCCGGAGCTTTGCAGATGCTTGTTTTGCGCGGCGATGACCGCAGGCAGTGGAGCTACTGGATCACCGCGACGCCTGACGGCTACAAGGGCTTTCTCCGTGTAAAATATGAGATGGTATTCGCAATGATCGTGCTGCTTCTGTTCTCACTGCAATTCACGGATATGCTCTATTGCGCTGTCGCTGCCGATACAGAAAAAACAGAAATCGCACAGATAAGCGGCGCCGCCGTTCTGCTCGGCTTTGTCCAGATACTCTTTCGCGCGATAGATATTCCTTTCTTCTACCGCTTCGGAAGCAAGAAGGGCAGCTTCATCAAACTGATCTGTGTAGTCGCGTTTGTAATTTTTCTTGTTGCGCTGATTTTACTGAATGCAGACCATTTAAATAACATAATAGATACGGGCAGAGAGATATTCACCGGATACAACAGTTCATTGATCCTGTCTGCCGGTCTGGTCGTATGCACTGCGCTTTACTACCTCTCTTACCGCATCACCTGTAAGCTGTATCTGAAAGGAGCGGAGCAGTATGACCACTAAAAAGGAGAACGCAAAGCGGCTTGGAATCTATCTTCTTATCGTGTTTCTGTTTATATCGCTCCCCTTTATTTTCAGAAGCCTCATAAACGAATCAAACACGGCATATTTCATCATTTATTACCTGTTCTCGTTTTCGCCTGCGATCGCAAGCCTTATCACCAGAGCAGTTACCGGAGAAGGCTACCGCGATATGAAACTGCACCTGAATCTCCGCGGCAATTTCAGGTGGTATCTGCTGGCATTCGGGCTTCCGCTGATATGCTTTACCGCAGCGTTCATTCTGCCCGTCGTTTTCAGCGGTCATACCGAATGGCTCGGCGGATTTACGTTCCGTAATGTATTGTCGTGTATATTTACCCTCGCTGCACTTTCGGCCGTACAGTCCATAGGGCTGCTTGGCGAGGAGCTTGGCTGGCGCGGGTATATGAATCAGAAAATGGAGCCGCTGTTCGGTACAGCAGGAACCTGCCTGCTGGGAGGCATAGTGTGGAGTCTATGGCATCTTCCGATGGATATGGCAGTCTATAATGACGGAGAAGGCGCACTTCCTGATCTGCTGATGATGTGCGGCGGAAGAATGGTAATGCTTACCTGCTTCGGCACATTCCTGTTGTGGCTGACGAAAAAGACGGACAGTATATTCCCAGCTGTGATCGGACATTATATGTTCAACGAAAGTCAGAGAACGCTGGCAGATCTCTTATGGCAGGGTAATATTCCGGAAAATGCCGCTTCTGATGCGGTCGCAGGTGTATCCGATTTTCTGCCGATGATCATTATTGCGGCAGTGTTTATAGCACTGCTGCTGCGCGATAGTAAGAAAGCTGCGGAACCTTCATTTATCAGGAATCGCCCATGAACGCGACAAGTGAATATATATCCCGGGGAACATTACTGAGAGTAATGTTCCCCGCTTCGTTATTTCTCATTTATGTTTACCCGGATTGTTCTGATCAGATATTATTTTATTCTCCCATTGATTTTTTCTTCTATATGTGATATAATTAGTACATTGTAACGATCAACGGCTGCGGGGCAGCATATCTGTCAGTTTATGAATGGAAGGAATATCCAATGAGGAACTGTCATCGGAAAATTTCATATATACTCGCGGTCATAGCGGCGATATCGGCTGCGGCAGGCTGCTCCGGCGGAAGTGCTCCCGCGCAGACTACGGCGGCAGCAACCACTGCCGCTCCTGTCACAACGACCACTGACGCGGACACCGGGAAAGCCGATACAGAACCGGAAGCCGTATCGGCCCCGGATGATACCACGGCTCCGGCTGATGCCGACGTTTCCGAGGAGAGCAAGCCTGCCGTGTCCGACACCGGGGAAAGCACCGAGGAAAGCACCGATGCACCGGCTGAAAGCTCTGCGGAAACAGAGACAGAGCCCTCCGTCACAGAGACGGTGACCTCCGCAGACACGGCGGAGACCACAAAAGAAACTGCCGCGGCAACGACTGCCGCCACTACTCAGACAACTACGACAACGACAACGACCGCAGCGGCAACAACGACCACGACAACCACGTCAGCAACGACAACCACTACAACTACCACGACCACAGCCGCAACAACTCCGGCACCCGCAGCGGCTCCGTCGCCTCCGCAGATAAACGCGGTCTCGTCCCCGGGGGTAAGCACCTTCAAGGCCGAAAACATCGTATTCGACTACTCCAATGCAGGGCTGGGCTATGTCTCGGTGGACTACTCGGGCACTACCCGCCTGAAACTCCTGCTGAAACTCGGAGAAAGCCGCTTCGACTATGACATCTACCCCGGCAGAGGAATACAGTACATCACGCTTGCACAGGGCAGCGGCACATACACCGTCGAGATATATGAGATGATGTCCAACGGCAAGTTCATAAACTCTGTGAACGAGAGTTTCAAGGCAAGCATTGCCGACGAGATAAATATGTTCACCTACCGCAACTTCTTCGTTGAGTTCGGCAAGAACTCTGCCTGCGTGGCGAAAGCCTCGGAGGTATGTGCGGGCTGCACCTCCGCGCTTGACAAGATAGCCGCAGTGTTCAGGTACGTCACGGACAACATCACCTACGACAAGGAGAAGGCAAAGACCGTAAGCAGCGGCTATATCCCCGACCCGGACACTGTACTCGCGCAGAAGAAGGGGATCTGCTTTGATTACGCTTCCCTGACAGCGGCAATGCTGCGCTCGCAGGGCGTGCCGACCCGCCTGATAACAGGTTACGCGAACCCGGACATCTACCATGCGTGGAATGAGGTCTATACTCCGGCAACCGGCTGGATAACCGTGGAGATAATGCTCGACGGCACAGGCTTCAAGCGCATAGACGCCACATTCTACGCAAGCGCGCAGAACAAGAAGTCCTTCGCGGATTACATTGCAAATTCCAAGAACTATTCCAACGTTTATATATATTAAAAAGGAGCAGGTATATGGCAAAGATCAAAAAGCTGAACAACGATGAAGTCGCTTATTTCTGCGAACAACTCGGACTTGTGATAAACTCGGGCATACCGCTTTCCGAGGGTGCGGCAATGATAGGAGACAATTCCGAAGACAGGAATGTGCTCGCTGTCGCACGAGCACTGGAAAAGAGCCTCACCGACGGCAGGACGCTCTTTGAGTCCATGGAGGACTGCGGCGCATTTCCCCAGTACGCAGTTAATATGGTGAAGATAGGCACCCTGTCCGGACGTCTCGATGATGTCCTGAAAGGCCTTTCCGAATACTATGAAGATACAGCAGACAGGCTCCGCAGCATCCGCAGTGCCATAGTTCACCCACTGATACTCATAGCGATGATGGCGGTCATCATGATAGTGCTGATCTTACAGGTCATCCCGATGTTCTCGGATATCTTCGGCCAGTTTGACAGCAGTGTGCGTGAAGTCGTTGATGCCAGCGTCCGCTACGCCTACACCACCGGTACTATTATATTAATAGTACTTTCTGTCATACTCCTTATCTCGGTAGTTACAGCTCTGCTGTCGAGGATACCGGGCTGCCGCCAGAAGCTGACCGAATTCGCGTCAGGCTTCTTTGCAACGAGGAAGACAGCGTCCTATTTCTCACAGGCCAAGTTCGCAAGCGCCATGAGTATGATGGTATCCAGCGGCATCGAGGCTTCGGAGGCACTGGAGAACGTATCACTGCTGATAAACGACAAGAAGATGAAGAAGCGCATAGACGACTGCCGCAAGGAGGTCATCGAGGGTGAGCCCTTTGCCGATGCGCTGTACAAGGCGGAGATACTGCCGCCCATATATTCACGTTCACTGAAAATGGCGTACAAATCCGGCGCCTTTGACGATTCGTGGAAAAAGATAAGCATACGCTGCTCCGATGCAGCAACGGCTACCAGCGAAAACCTTGTAGCGGTCATCGAGCCCGTCATGATAGCTCTTATGGCCGTTATGATTGGCGCGATACTGCTGGCTGTCATGCTGCCGATGATGGACATAATGTCGGTGCTCGGATAAGAACGGAGGAGACATGAACGGAAAGAAGCTGTACAGACTGAAGACATTCGTCGCGGTCTTCGGCATACTTCTCTTCGCTGCACTGATGGTGTGGCTGGCCGCCGGACTCGGCGCTGCCCGCAGCATGACGGAGGAGAAGAAGCAGGAAAACGTGAAGCAGTCTGTAGTCAACGGCGCCGTGCTGTGCTACTCGGTGGAGGGCGTATACCCGGAGAGCCTTGATTATCTGCGGGAAAACTACGGCGTTAAATACGAAGAAAACAAATATCTCGTTCACTATAAATATATCTCGGCGGATATAATGCCGTCGGTCAGCGTGACGGTGAACGGGCAGTCTGCGGGGTAAATGTGATGCGTAGTCTATTGGGAAAGAAGCTGGCGAACTCGGTGAGCTCGGTGGGCAGTATGATACTGTTCCTGCTGTTTGCTGTCTGCTCTCTTATAATAGTAGCAGCCGGTGTCAGCACATATTCGCGCATATCCGACAATTTCAACAGCACGTTCAGCTCCTCCGCGGCTGTCAGCTATGTGACGAACAAGATACGCGGCGGTACAGGAGTAGTGATCGGGGACGGTGAAACCGGCCTTACCGTGTACTCGGACGAGACCGCCTGCGTCATAATGAACTCCGGCGGCGGCATAGCCGAGAAGAATATCCGCGCTTCCGCCGATATCACATACACCGGCGGCGATGTGATATTCCCGTCGGCGAGGCTGGTCGTGAAGGAGGAGGAGCCGGGTCTTTTCTCGGTGTCCGTTGTCTCCGGAAAAAGAACCTACACGGCACTGTGCAGGAGCAAGGGGTGACAGGTCTGACAAAGCTAAAACAAAAATACAGAAAAACGCCTATGAACCTGTTCTTCATCGAACTGCTGACAGTGCTGCTGTTCCTCAGCATAGGCGGCGCGATCGTGCTGAATATGTTCGTTATGGCGGACAGAAAGGCGATCAGGAGCGCGAGATACGAACAGGCGCTGACAGACGTGCAGTCCTTCTCGGAGATCTACGCGCTGACGGGCGATATAAACGCCTCGGCAGACAGGGTCTTCGGTCCCGGATGCATGACCGAAGGCGCCGACGGCGGCCTCACGATAGTTCTCGATGACGGCAGCAAGCCTCTCATAACTCCGGAAGGAAGAGAGACATACGGGCGCATTACGATCCGTTTCTTTGAGACAGCCGAGGAAACGGCCTGCGGCAGATATTCCGAAGTGGGGATACTGGTCTTCGAGACCGGAAACAGCGCGGAAATGATAATCGACCAGAAATGCTCGGCATACATACCGTCCTTCGCGGCGGAGAACGGAGGCGGTACAGATGCGTGACAGAAACGACGGCAGTATTTCGCAGAACGGTCTCGGCACAGGCTACGCCTCGCTTATCATGATATTCGTGATAATATGTCTTACGGCGCTTGCGGTGCTGTCATTCTCGGCAGCCGGCATGAACGACAGCCTCAGGACAAAGCACCGCGACAACTCCGCGGCGTTCTATGAAGCGGAAAGCAATGCCAACAAGATACTGATGAAGATCGACGAAGCGGCTTATGAGGCTTCGCAGAGCGGTCTGTTCATGACCTTTGAGGATTCGGCGGCACAGCTCGAAGATGTGGCCGCTGTACCCTGCCCCGACGGCTATAACGTATCGTGGAGCTGCAAAGTGACAGACAAGCTCACCCTTCTGTGCGCGGTTACGGTCTATGAGAGCCCGGAGCTGCACGGAAACAAGCGCTACGAAGTGACGAAGTGGCAGACTGTCCCTGCGGAAGCGGCTTCCCCGGATACCCACCTCAACGTCTGGGACGGCACTTTCTGATGCCGTACAGGCAGTTGATGCCACGAACTTGACAATTTATGGGAAAAAGTTCACAATTTATGATAATAATTTGCCGAAAGGAATACACACGATGAAGATTATTGACATTCTGAAAGAAGCAGCTTCGATGAACGCCTCCGATATTTTCATAATCACAGGCGCCCGTCTCAGCTACAAGGTATCGGGAAAGCTCGTACAGAAGGGCGAAGAACACCTCCTGCCGCCCGATACGAAGGATCTGGTATATCAGATATATGAGCTCGCGCACATCGACCAGCATCAGCATGACGATATGCGCAACGAGCTCGATTTCTCCTTCGCCGTGGCCGGTGTAGGCAGATTCAGAGCAAATATCTACAGCCAGCGCGGATCCTATTCCGCGGTACTGCGTTTTGTGCCTTTTGACCTGCCTAAAGCCTCAGAGCTTGGCATACCCGATTCTGTCATGGACCTCGCCAACAGCAAGAACGGCATCGTGCTTATCACGGGCTCGGCAGGCAACGGTAAATCCACCACACTCGCCTGCCTCATCGACTATATAAATTCCACCAGAAGCGGCCACATCATCACTATCGAGGACCCGATAGAATTCCTGCACCGCCACAAGCAGTGCATCATAAGCCAGCGCGAGATCAATATCGACACCATGAGCTATCTTGATGCCCTGCGTGCAGTTCTGCGTCAGTCTCCGGACGTTATCCTGCTTGGTGAGATGCGTGACTACGAGACCATAAATGTAGCCATGACAGCCGCAGAGACAGGTCAGCTCGTATTTTCAACGCTGCACACCCTGGGTGCGGCAAACACTATCGACCGTATCATAGATGTGTTCCCCACAGCTCAGCAGCACCAGATACGCATACAGCTCTCAATGGTTCTCAAGGCTGTCATTTCACAGCAGCTGCTGCCTTCCGTCGACGGGAAGCTCGTTCCCGCGTTTGAGATAATGACGATGAACAGCGCGATCAGGACTATGATCCGTGAGGAAAAGACTCATCAGATCGATGCTGTCATCCAGTCGTCGCAAGGCATGGAGACCATGGACAACTGCATCGTAAATATGTTCAGAAAGGGCATCATAACCGCCGAAACAGCGATCGAATACGCATATAACCCCGAACTTATGACCAAACGCGTTCAGTTGTGATCATAGCTCCGGACCAGCGCTCCCCGTATCCCGGGGAGCATTTTTGTCCGGCAATTGTTAACGTTTTCATTAACATCATTTTCAGCATTTCCGAAAAAGGATATCACATAATTATCTGCAAATGAAAGCGCTTTCATTTTTGTGACAAGCCAAAATTTTATACAACTGCGCCATATTTTCACCGGGCAATTTGTGCATTATGACATATGCCGGTTTCGTTTAGGTTACGATCCAAAAGCGAGCAAAAACACAGTATTCCGAGCAATATTAGCCGTTGAAAAGTATTGACTTTTACCCCGAAAAGATATATATTATAGATACAGAAAGGGGAAAATGATGTAAAATCAAGATTCCCTACGGATACGTCAGGAAAAAATCAAAGGAGTGGGTTATATGGATATAAAGAGCAGAAGGATTCTGAGCAAAGCTATCGCAGCCCTTGTGTTCTCCGCAGCAGTGACCGGTTCTGTGGCCACAAGCATGGCCGGAGCTTATGACGGCGGCACTGCGGGCAACAACACCGACGGCTATGAAGAAAAGACCGATCTCGGCACTTCTGTGCAGAGCATCCTCGGTGCTGCGGGTTCTTACAATGTTTTCCTCAGTGGAAATTACAGACAGGTCATTCATAACAACGTTGACGCGGGCGACGGAGAAGGCGTTCTCGCGATCGGCGGTAATTATGATGTAGGTTTTTCCAACACACAGAAGTGCAGCATGGCCCAGATAGCCGGCAGCATGACCGGTACTATCGAAGGCACGCTTTATCAGGGCGCAAACTGCACCATTGATTTTGAGAGCGCATTCACACAGCTCAGAGATACCAGCAGCAAGGTCGCTGCTCTCGAATCCAGTGAAAATACCGAGGTGGTTGACCGCTACGGCATGATCACATTCAAAGGCACCAACACTGACGTAAATGTATTCAATCTCACAGTTGACGAATGGAATGCCCTTAAAGGCGGTACCGCAGGCACGATCGCTTCCTCATTCCACGGACTTTACTTTGACGTACCGGACGGATCGACAGTTATCGTTAATATCACAGGCTCGGGTGCGATCGACCTCACATTCAACTGGGGCGCTACATACAGCACTCGAGGCCAGCTCACCTCGAGCAACAAGTACGGCAACTCCAAGGTACTGTTCAATATCCCTGACGGCAACAACGTAGTTATCGGTTCCGGCGTCGGCAGCGTTCTCGCTCCTGATTCCAGCATCGTATCCAGCAATTTCGCTCCCTACAACGCTCACTTCGAAGGTCAGGTAATCGGTGCTTCCTTCTCCGGCAACATCGAGTTCGGTTCTTCCCTGATAGATGAAACCGATATCAGCAACGTTATAACCAATCCGGATACACCTCCGGCCGATGACGAGGAAGAAGAGGAGAATACAACCGAGGAAACCACAACCTCTGAAGAAGAGACTACGGCTCCTGAGGCAGACGAGACTCCCGACGAGGAAGAGACTACCACTGCTGCTGAAGAGACCACAGTTCCCGATGCAGACGAGACTCCCGATGAGGAAGAAACCACCACTGCTGCTGAAGAGACCACAGTTCCCGATGCAGACGAGACTCCCGATGAGGAAGAAACCACCACTGCTGCTGAAGAGACTACAGTTCCCGATGATGACCAGACTCCCGACGATGATGATTATGAGGAGATCACTGTTGCCACTACAACAAGCATCGATTATCTCGTAACAACATCTCCCGAAAGCACAGTGATCGATGATGACGATACGACCGATCCTTCCGATACAACTGATGGTGACGATCAGGACAACGAGACTACACCCGACGATGAAACTCCCACTGATGAGAATCCCGAGGTAACAACTACTTCTGACGAGTACCATGAGATAACGGTACCGGAAGACACTACGATCGATTTCCTTGTAACAACCACACCTGACGAGGATAACACAACAGATCCCGACGGTGAAGAGACAACGGCTCCTGCTGAAGAGACCACAGCTCCTGCTGAAGAGACCACAGCTCCTGCTGATGAGACAACTGCTCCCGCAGACGAGACCACCGCTCCCGCAGACGAGACCACCGCTCCTGCTGAAGAGACCACAGCTCCTGCTGATGAGACAACTGCTCCCGCAGACGAGACCACCGCTCCCGCTGACGAGACAACTGCTCCTGCTGATGAGACAACCGCTCCCGCAGACGAGACCACCGCTCCCGCAGACGAGACAACCGCTCCTGCTGATGAGACAACTGCTCCCGCAGACGAGACAAGTGCTCCTGCTGAAGAAACAACTGCTCCGGCAGATGAAACAGAAACTCCT
>JAEEGL012652979.1_pt1 | contig 29597 bp, 25 predicted proteins | sample 9134231 | NCBI WGS metagenome assembly JAEEGL01 (sample SAMN16246548, study PRJNA631951) | gut metagenome | biome: gut microbiome; feature: rumen; material: fiber-attached | host: Bos | place: Iran: Karaj | collected 2018-10
GCTGCTGAGCTGCCTTGGGGCGAGCTGGGTGTTGACGTGGTGCTCGAGTGCACGGGCTTCTACACCTCGAAGGCTAAGAGCGAGGCTCACATCCAGGCTAGTGCCAAGAAGGTTGTCATCTCGGCTCCTGCCGGCAACGACCTGCCCACCATCGTCTACAACGTGAACCACAAGACGCTGACCCCCAACGACACCATCATCTCGGCTGCTAGCTGCACCACCAACTGTCTGGCCCCGATGGCTGACGCCCTGAACAAGTACGCTCCCATCGTGAGCGGTATCATGTCGACCATCCACGCCTACACGGGCGACCAGATGATCCTCGACGGCCCGCAGCGCAAGGGTGACCTTCGTCGCAGCCGCGCCGGTGCTTGCAACATCGTTCCCAACTCGACAGGTGCTGCCAAGGCCATTGGTCTGGTTATCCCCGAGCTGAACGGCAAGCTCATCGGTAGTGCTCAGCGCGTTCCCACTCCCACCGGCTCGACCACTATCCTGGTTGCTGTCGTGAAGGGTAAGGACATCACGAAGGAAGGCATCAACGCCGCTATGAAGGCTGCTGGCAACGAGAGCTTCGGCTACACCGAGGACCAGATTGTTTCTAGCGACATCATCGGCATGAAGTTCGGTTCGCTGTTCGACGCTACCCAGACGATGGTCTCGAAGATCGACGAGGAGACCTATCAGGTGCAGGTTGTCAGCTGGTACGACAACGAGAACTCTTACACCTCGCAGATGGTTCGCACCATCAAGTACCTCTCCGAGCTGAAGTAATTCAACCGACCCAACCTTTTGAGAATGACGGCGTAGCAATAGCTGTGCCGTCATTTCTTTTTCCTTTTCGGGGTAAAAGCCCGATGATACAAAAAGAACTAACACTGACGCAGTTTTATCAAACAAAGGCGCAGTTTTATCAAATAATGACGCAGTTTTATCAAACACTGACGCAGTTTTAACTTAATCCCGTACTAACCGATCTAAAAGGTAGGCCTATCGTAACCTTTATCCGGTAGATTCCATTAAAAGATCTCCGACTGATTGAATATTCTTCGGCTACCACTAGTTCCTCTCTCAATATACCTGAGAAGGCTGTACTAATGACTTCTAACTACTTCTAACTACTTCTTACTACTTTTTACTACTTTTTACTCCTTCTAACTCCTTCTAACTATGATGAGATATTCCCTTTGTCTTCTATGTCTTTTACTTGCAACTTGTGCCAAAACGTCCAAGACGTCGCCAACAGGCAAGCCCTTCGATATTCATGTCTACTTGGCGCAGATGGAAGCAGATGCCTGCCCCCGATTCCTTCGCGACACCACCGATGTGAAATTTGTTGACTACGCTCTCGTTGATATTGACGGTGATGGGCAGCAGGAAGTCTGGGTGCGCGACACGGTTCAGCAATATCAGGTTGTCTATGCCATCGTTGGCGACAGCATTGCGATGCTTGCCGATGCTGACGTGTGTTGCGAGCTTCAGTTCTACGATGGGGCTGTGGGCTTCAATGGCTACTATACCCCGGGACGGGGCGTTGCTGGGGCAACCATCGTGAGGGACAGCCGTCCGGCCGAGAACTATTATCAGGAAGTCTGTATCGATATCTTCAATGATATGGAAACGCTGGACGAGTCGTACTACATCAACGATAAGCCGTCCGACGAGGAATCCTGCAGGCAATTCTGCGACAAGTTAGGTGACCAAATCTCCATCGAACCCGAGTGGCACCCCATAGGACGGTGAGTCTATTTGGCCGCCCCCTCTGTGGGGGTTCGATTAAGGGCCATCATATAAAAAATGTTGTGATTCTTTTGGCCAATTCGAAAGAAATATGTAAATTTGCACTCGAAACCTTCAAAAACGTTAAAGAGTATGCGAAATTACATTTTCTTTAGCTTGTTTCTGATGTCTTTCGGCCTTGTTGGCTGTGACAACAAGACGAAGGGTGGGGCAGCGGACTCGGCTGACTCCTTGGCGGTTGTGGGCACGTCGGCAGTTGTCGACGATGAGCGCCATACCGAGGCTTACATTAAGGAGCGCATTGAGTCAATCTACAGACATTTTGGCTATTCTGAGACTTCACGCGGCCCGGAGGCAGAGGGAATGCCAGCCGTGAACTATGACAGCCTTTATTGTTCTTCGCGCTATTTGGCACTACTCGCTGAGGCTGAGGCCATTAGCCAGCGCGAGGGCACTGTCTGCATTGATGCCGACCACTGGATAGTGGGGCAGGATGTAGACGAGAAATGGAGCTACGAACTGAAAGACATCCGCAACATCACTGACTCCACGGCCCAGGTGGAACTGCTGGTCAATAACTTCGGTCCGCAGAAGGTGGTACTCGACCTGCTGTTCGAGCATGGTGAGTGGTATGTTGACAACTTCCGGCAGACGTATGATGCGTCGAGCCTTGAGGGCGAGGAAGGGGAAGTGTTTCTCAGTTCCGAGGTGCTGAAGGAAATCAGCGAGGTCGACGAGCTGCGCGAATACATCAACATATCGAAAGAAGAACGTGAGGAGTCGAAACAGCTTGCGGGCGAGTGGGGATGGGTTGGCGACGGTTGTCCGGAACTGCTGCTGACGCTGGCTACAAAGGACGGCTATCTGGCCGTCAAGGAGTGCCTCATCTATCGCCTTGCCAGTTTCAACGATGCCACTGCCAGCTACCATTACAAAACGCTGGAGGTGCATGGGTTCGTTGACTACGTAACTGATATTAACCTCTCTGTGAGCCTTGATGAGAATGGTGACCTGAGGGGTACATGCAAGCTAAACCTCGATGAGTATAACATTTTCTACGAGGGTCCGATTACTTTGCGTAAGAACTACTTCCGATACAAGTAAGTTGAATAATCAAAAACATACATGATATGAAACAGTTAGTAATGCTTTTCTGCGTGCTGATGACGCTGGCCGTGCTCCCCGTAGCTGCCCAAAGCACGCCCGAGGCCAAAGCCCGCGTGGCCGAGATCAGGAAGTTGTACACCAATGCCAAGGAGTCTATCGCCTTTCGGAAGGAGGCCGAGCTGCCGCCCGACGAGATGGTCATTAACAATTCCTACATGGCAGCCGGTGCAGGCCCCATCAAGGAGGTCTACCATTATTATTATAGTGGTGACTACAAAGAAGACTTTGGCGACTTCTACGAGGTCTATTTCATCACCCATAGCCACAATGTAGGAGCCATGGAGTACTACGAGGAGGTGCTCTACGATAACGACGGCGCACCCGCCTTCTACTACGAACATTCGCCTGAGGGCGAATTCCGCTACTATTTTGATAAGTGGAAAGTCATTCATGAGATTTCCACTGGCAAAGACCCGAGAAAGGAATACGACGAAGAGCTGTTGTTGCTTCAGCGCTACTGTGCTGACTTGACCAATGCTTTCAATTCGCTGATGAACCGCAATTACGAGTAATTGAAAGGTGAATTTGTAATTTTGTAACCGATATGAAAAAGCTCGCAATACTGATAGCCGCCCTTTTAGGTGCTATGGGCCTGCAGGCACAGCAGTTCAAAACACTGGAGCAAATTGCGGCCGGGTGGGAGCAGCAGACCATCACCGATGTGAAGAGTGGCGACATATTGGAGTTGTTTGAGGCATTCCATAAGGCGTGGCCTACACCGACAGGGCGTTCCATCAAGGCGTTCTCGCAGCGTCCGCCATCGCAAGACGACAGCGGCGTGTGGCATGTCATCGACCATCAGAATGGCTACATTGGCTATACCGACGACGGTCCTGATTCCAATATCGATGTGTCGATGTACGCCTGTGTGTGGCGCCGCTCGAATGGTCACCGTCTGTTGGCGGTCAATATTCATCGTTTCGAACCGACGGCGCTTGACATCCTTTGTTTCTACGACTATGATGCCCAGTCAGCGACGCTCACGCCCGAGAAACGTCTGGCCAAGTTGTTCCATCCGTCGTTCCCTGGCTACTCCTACCATGTGGGGCTGCCGCAGAAGGGCAAGGAGATGGTCATCGACGAACACTTCGGCTGGCTTTCCATCTCTCATACCTATGGTTGGGACGGCATGAAGCCTGTGCTGCGTGATACGAAGATCGAGCGCACTAGTATGCTGCAGGCCATGTTTCGTGAACAATATTTCTTCGACACTGACCAACCGCTGTCACAATATGCGCTGATCGATGTCGATGGCGACGGCATGCCCGAGTTATGGCTGCAGACCGCCGATGGCCAGTATCAGGCGGCGTTCTCCGTGTGGCCCACCGTTGAGCTCATCGGTGGGCAGGATGGCCGTCTGAACCTGTCGTTCTATCGCGGTGCCGTCTGCTCGGCGGGCACGTGTGGGGCGCTCTGCCTGATGTCGCGCTACGTTTTCCTTGAGGAAAGCAGTCCGAGGAAATGGCTTACGGAGATGAGCGAGTGGGACCATCAGCTTGACGATTACGGTCCCTCTACCTATTCGCTGCAGGGCGAGCAGATTACTGAAGCTGAGGGCGAACGGATGGTGAAAGCCCTGGGCGAGTCGATGGAGCTCACACCACGGTGGAGAAAAATGAAGATTGAAGATTGAAACATCAAACTAATCAATATGAAGAGAGCACTTATCACATTCAGCCTTGCAATGATGGCTCTGCTGGGCTTGCAAGCCGACAATATCAGGACGGGTTCGCTTTGGTACTGCGGCACTGGGCAGTATGAGGCAACTAATGCGGGTAGCTTCATCCGTATGTACAGCATGAGCGAAGGCGAGGAGTCGGTGTTCAAGCTGGTGCCCGTCGATGAAGACTGGCAGTCGTTCACCATCCGGCCCGCTGAGGGCTTTGAGGATGCTTTCTATCCTATGGGTACGTCGGCAAAGCGTGTCGACGAGGAAGGGCAGTCGGTCATTTTGGTCTACGACGACCAGAACCACCTGACGACCGTGTTCCGACAGACGATGAACAGTGTGGAAACCAACACCATTCAGACGCGTATTGGCGAGATTCGTGGTTGCTATAGTCAGGACTCGGGCAAGCCCGACGTGCTCATCGCCGACCATCATATCAGCATTGGCAGTGTGGACTATGCATACGAGGTGTGGACCTTCAACGGTTTTGCCACCAACTTCATCAGCATCAAGGACGGTGCATGGCGAGGGTTGTGGGAGCTGAAGGCCACTCGTGAGGGTTGGAACGTCTACGAGTGCCTGATGAATGAGTATGGCTATCCGGAGCATAAGCCTGGCGGACGCAAGTCGAAGCTCACTTGGAATGATTCTGAGAGTAGCCGCTGGGACTTCGCTTCGCAGATGATTCTGACTGATGCGGTGTTATACCACTTTACGAAGTCTTCGCTGCGGCTGATGCGCAACGCCATTCTGGCTCGCCACGGCTACGTGTTCTCTTCGTCCGACCTGCGACAGTACTTCGACGCTCAGCCGTGGTACGCCCCCCGCGAGTCGAACGACGACATTCACCTCTCGTTTGTCGAGCAGCTGAACGTGGCCCTCATCAAGTATTGCGAATCACGCGACGACCACAACGAAAGGGCGAGCGAAGAGTAAAATAGTGAATAGTTTATAGTTTATAGTGAATAGTGAATAGTTTGCTGCCGCCGTACCTTCAGGTATAGGGATGGCGCAGCCAAATAGTGAAATAGTGAAATCGTAAAATCGTCAAATATAAAGGTAGTCAAATAACATGGATTTATCAAAGGACAAGATTCTGAAAGGCTGCGGATGCCTGTCTATTGGTTTCGCAGTGATGCTGGTGGGGCTCATCATTCTGGGTTCCCTGTTACCTGATGTTGATGAAGAGCTGGCCGACGATGCCCAGCAGCGGGCGCAAACCGAGCAGACAGACAAGCAGAAGGAGGGCGAGCCCGTGGTGAACGAACCATTAGAGACCGACCCCTATCAGGAACTCGACGAGCTGATAGGCTTGAACAGTGTGAAAGAGGAGGTGCGCTCGCTGGCTAACTTTGTGCGTGTGCAGAAACAGCGCGAAGAGCAGGGTCTGAAAGTGCCAAAGCTGTCGTACCACTTGGTGTTCACGGGCAGTCCCGGTACTGGTAAGACCACTGTGGCACGTATCGTCGCCCGCATCTACAAGGACTTGGGTATCCTGAAGAAAGGTCACTCCGTAGAGACCGACCGTGCAGGACTCGTTGCTGGCTATGTTGGCCAGACGGCCGAGAAAACCGACTCGATGATTGCGAAAGCCCTCGACGGTGTGCTCTTTATCGATGAGGCCTATTCGCTGGTGCCCAACGGTGAGCTTGGCGGCACAGCTGACTACGGCCAGGAAGTCATCTCGACGTTGCTGAAGCGTATGGAGGATTACCGCGACCGCTTGGTGGTCATCATTGCAGGCTATCCCAACGAGATGAAGCGCTTCATTGACTCTAACCCCGGCTTGCAGTCGCGTTTTACTCGTTACATCGACTTCCCCGACTACTCCTCCACCGAGCTGGTCGATATCTTTAAGATGTACATGCGTAAAAACGAGTATAAGCTGGCGCCCAATGCTGAGGCCTTCCTGAAAGAGCGCCTCGACTATGCCGTAGCCCATAAGGACCGCAACTTTGGTAATGCCCGCTACGTGCGTAACATCTTCGAGAAGGCTGTGCAGCGTCAGGCTGACCGTTTGGGCGGAACGAAAGGGCTCACCACCGAGCAGCTTACTCAGCTGACCGTCGAAGACTTGAGCGAAGCCTTTAAGTCTGCAACCAATATCAAGTAACTTCAAACTTCAAATCTTAAATCAATATGGCTTATCAAGAGACAAGAACTGTGAGCTATGGCTCACGCGTAGGCAGCTCGTTCCGTGGCATTGGCGCGGGCTTCATCATGTTCCTGGCCGGTACCGCACTGCTGTGGTGGAACGAAGGCCGTGTAGTGAAAACTGACAAGATGCTGAACGAGGCTGAGGATGTCACCATCGAGCTCGACGGCATCAATAAGATCGACCCTGAGATGGATGGTCGCCTGGTTTATGCGACAGGTTTCGCCACCACCGAGGACTCGCTCGTCGATGCAAAGTTCGGCGTAGGCGCCAAGGCTATCAAGCTGACGCGCCGCGTAGAGTACTATCAGGTGATGGAGGATGCTCACCAGGAGTCGAAAGACAAGCTTGGCGGCAAGGAGGAAATTGTCACCACCTACACTTACAATGAGGGGTGGACCTACCGTCCCGTGGCTTCGGGCAATTTCCACGACCCAGCCTATCAGAAGAAGAACTTCGTGTTGGCTACTGCCGACGACGAGCAGTGGACGGCCGAGAAGGTGACATTCGGCGCTTTCGAGCTGAACGAGCGTCAGGTGCAGAACATCAGCGGCGACGTGCCTGTCGACCTGCTGCTCGACTCCGCCCTGCTTGCCACCCTCAACAAGGAGTGCCAGCAGGTCATCCAGCGCCAGTTTGGTGGCAAGTCGGACTCGATGAAGCTGGTCCATGTCTCGCAGAACCAGCTGTACTTCGGCTTTAGTCCTAACAGCCCGTCGGTGGGCGACGTGCGCATCACGTTCACTAAGGTGATGCCAGCCAACGTCACCATCATCGCCAAGCAGAAAGGTAACTCGTTCACCACCTTCAAGGCCAAGAACGGAAAGACCTTCTCGACGCTCGTCATGGGCACACGCGATGCCAGCGAGATCTACGAAGGTGCACACTCGATGAACCACACCATGATGTGGATCTTCCGCATCATCGGCATTCTGCTCATCATCAGTGGCCTGAAAGGCATCTTCGCCTTCCTCTCGACCATTCTCAAGGTTGTGCCTTTCGTGGCCAACATCGTGGGGTGGGGTGTCGGCGTTGTCTGCACCGTGGTCGGCCTCTCGTGGTCGCTCGTCATCATCGCCATCGCTTGGCTGTTCTACCGGCCGCTCATCGGCATTGGGTTGCTGGTCGTTGCCGCTGCCCTCATCTGGATCTTTGCTTTCAAAGGTAAGGACAAACTGAAGGAACTGGCAGCCCGGAGCCGTCAGCAGCAAGGCGTTCCACAGCCTGCACCAACACCTGAAGGCGTATGAGAAAGCTATTGACTGTCATCGTGTTATGCCTGTGCGCCTTCGTAGGCGTACAGGCTCAGACCATTCAGGACCGCAACAAGTTCTGGGATGGTGAGTATCTCTATGTCACCGAGATTCAGCCGAACGGTAACGCATGGCTGAAGGGCATGGACATCAGCGGCCACCAGCAGAATCTGCTGTTGCGCAAGCATGGCTCAAAGGCTGGCGAATACGAGCTCATCCAGGGTTCGCCCGGCGAGCTGGCGCCCTTCGGCTGTATGTATGGCTGCCGTGTGCAGTATGTGCGTCAGGACGGCATGAACTTCCTGGGCTTCTATGTCGAGGAGCATACCATTGGCCAGACGTTGGTGCTCACGCCCGACAACATCGTGAACTGCGTGGCGCAGCAGAAGTTTGCCGAGGAAGAGACCGACCCGCTGGAGCAGGTCAGCAACTGGCTGATGAACCAGCACTACCTTCACACCGTCTATCCCGGTGATCAGCAGAAGATGCTGGATAAGCTGGACCAGAAAAAGAAGATGAGCATCATCGAGCGCACCAACCACCAGCTCTTGTCCTACGCACCTTTGGCAGGCCTCTATGCCGGCGTTGACGTGGAGGAGTGTGATGAAGAGCGTGCATCGGCCGACGACGAGGAGCCGGGTGAGTTCGTGGTGAGCACGGCCAGCGAGTTCTTGGCTGCCCTTGGCAGCAATCGCACTGTAACCATCGCCGAGGGCGCGGTGCTCAACCTGTCGGAGGTGCTGGCCGACCGTGACTGGGTCGAGGGTGCTGGTTGCCAGTGGCGTGATGAGTTCTATACTGAGCGCGAAATGGTAAAGGTTGAGCTGGTTGTCAGCAGCGACGTCTACGATGGGCGCCAGTTGGAGCTGGTTAACATCCACGACCTCACCATCCGTGGTACGAAGGACTGTTATCTCATCGTCGAGCCACGCTATGCTGACGTGCTGTCGCTCTATGGCTGTAGGGACGTGCGGATTGAGAACCTCACGCTCGGTCATACCTACGACGGCGAGTGTGCCGGTGGCGTCATCAATTGCGAGAATTGTTTGCGGGTGGAAGTCCATGGCTGCGACCTCTATGGCTGTGGTATTACCGGCCTTGCAGCCCACGAGTGTAACGACATCGTGCTCGAAAGCACCATCATCCGCGATTGCTCCGAGGGCATCATGGAGCTGCATAGCTCAGAAAACAGTATGTTCATCGACTGTGACTTCGTACGCTGCAAGGATTATTCGGGCATCTACATCGATGAGAAATGCCAGTCGACGAAGTTCGTACGTTGTCGCTTTGCCGAGAACACGGGGTCGTTGTTCAGCATCCACTCCGAAGTGAGCCTCGAGAGCTGTGAGATTCACCAGCCTAAAGGTCAGTCGCTCGGTAATGTTGCCGACGGTTACATCAAGTACGCCGATGACAATACCCGCTGGCTTCGTGATGCCGACACCCTCAAACCGCGAAACATCGGACCGAAGATTACGAATTAGTTAATAGTAAGGAGTAAGGGAGGTAAAGGAGGTAAAGGAGAAGAGTAGTAAAGGAGTAGAGGAGGTAAAGTAGAATAGAGGAGGTAAAGTAGAATAGAGGAGGTAAAGGAGTAAGGAGTAAAGTAGTAAAGGAGTAGAGGAGGTAAAGTAGTAAATAGTAAGGAGAAAAGTAGTAAAGGAGAAGAGGAGGTAAAGTAGAATACCTTTAACGCTCCGAGGTTCAGAAAAAGAAGCGCATTGACTGGGGAATAAATCTATTCTACTTTACCTCCTTACCTCCTTAACTCCTAACTCCTAATTCAAACTCCTAACTCCTTAACTTCTAACTCCTTTACCTCCTTTACTCCAATAAAAAAGACATAGAATATGAATAAGCTAATGATGATGGCAGCGCTGGCCTTGGGTGGTCAGCAGGCGACGGCTCAAGAGAGCGGAACGTCTTCGTGGGACTATGGTACCCACCAGTATACGATGCGCGGCAACCTCACCGCCGAGCAATATGACCAGTCGGCAACGGGCGTGGTGACCTTCACCAACGTGCCGTCAGACTACGACGAGTTTGAGAAACTCTACACCGAGTTCCTTGGCAAGACGCCTCATGGCACTGCTGCTATGATGCCGATGGCCATGGAAATCTACGGGCGTGACCGCGACGAGGGCATGCGCTGCTTCCAACTGCTCTGCTATCCGTCGAACATCAACTCCGTGGTGTCTATCCTGAAAGAAAAATATCGTGCTGCAGAGATGGGCGACAGCTATGGCCAGCGCTATCTGCCTGCTGCCGTGCTGAAGGGCGCCACACCGCAGAACGGCTATCAGCCGCAGGAGCCTTACACCGTCGAGATGCGCGCCAGTGTGAACAAGCACCAGGAGCTGACGTTCGCCGGTCAGGGGCGCGTCGTGTACATATATATAATAGGTAAGGGCTGGGACACCGAGAAACGTCAGGTAGAGGTCATCCTTCAGCCGGGCACGTCACTCCACAAGGTGTTCAACTGTCCGTCGCTCTACACCCAGTGCAAGAACATCCAAGGCACATGGAAGGGGTTGAAGTGAGGATAGTGAATAGTTTATAGTTTATAGTGAATAGTTTGCTGCCGCCATTCCTTCTGGTGAATGACGGCGCAGCCAAATCGTGAAATCGTCAAATATCAAGATGAAACAGTTTTTTTGCTTGGCTGTGGGCATCGTTGTGATGCTTGCGGCATGTAAGGATAAACCCGCTGCGCAGGGCAGTGGAAGTAGCGACACCGACTCGCTGGCAGTAGGCGACACACTGACCGTTGAGCAGCAGGACACCACGCTCCTGCCCGTGTTCCTCTATTACCATAACCCGAAGAACATGCAGGTGGTGTTTTGGACAACACTTGAGAAGACCGAGGACTCCAGAGCTGAGTGGGAGCTGCAAGAGCGCACGCGTCGCAATGCCGCCCGCTATACCAAGCTGTTCATGGGTTACGAGAAGGCTCAAGACGTGACGTTCGTTGGCGAGCAGATTACCGATCCCGATGGCGAGCCCATCCCCATCTTCGGACTGCATCACGACTACGTGCCGTCAGCAGGCCTTAACTATGCCTTTGCTGAGGCAGACAATCCTGCGGGCAAGAACTTCGACTTCGGAAGCATGCGCGTACTCACCACTTCCGACTTCCTCGTCACCCACACGCCGATGAAGCTGACCGACTACGACTATCCCTACAAGGAGAAGTTTGCCGCCAGCGTGCTGAAGCAGTTAGAGCAGAAGTATGGCAGGACCGTGCAGCGCTCGTGCGTAGCCGCCAAGATGGGCAGCCGCTACACCTATGGCATCGTGCAGTTTAAACTGAAGGACAAGCAGCCGCTGGCTTTGGAGGTGCTGGTTGATGGCGACAAGGTCTACGATATGCCAGTCAAGGGCTACTACGATGAAGAGTATGGATCCACTTGGAACGTCGATGATGGTGGTGAGTACATTCCCGGCAACATCCTTGCTGCCTTCGACGGCCCGAAAGGTCCGGTGCTGTGCTACCTGCATGGTGCGCCTGAGAGTACCACCGTGGGCCTGATGACCATCGATGCCGATACGCTCAGCGTCTTTGAGTATGCACAGTACTATAACTACATCGACGAGGAGCGCCCCATTTGGAAGAAGGACCTTGCAAAGATGCGCAAACTCTATATCGATGATGACCCCGAGAACAAGGAGTACGATCTGACAAAGGTGTGTCAGATTGACATCGACGACGACGGTACCGACGAGGTATGGCTGCGTGACAAGGACGACGAGAACGGCGCCTTCTTCACCTATTGCGATGGACGTGTGGAGCTCATCGGCGTGGAGACAGGTCGTCTGAAGCCCACCTTCTACCAGAAGCGTGACGGCAAGGGCTACCTGAGCATATCAGGATCGGCCGGTGGACCGTCGTACTACACACAGGTCTTCGAACTGCAGAACAGCCGCCGCGTACGCACCTTCAACTGCTTGCAGGTCTATGGTGACATCGATGAGTGTGGCTTCGATGGTAAGACCATCAGCGCCGATGCTGGCGAGCGCTACCTCAAGTCGCTGCCTCAGACCAAAGAGCCTTACCTCTACTGGCGCGACTTGGAAGCTCAGCCGTAACTCCTTACTACTCGTAAGTATGGCATTTAGGTGTCGTAAGTATGGCATTTAGTCATCGTAAGTATGGCATTTAGTCATCGTAAGTATGGCATTTACACTTCGTAAATGCCATATTTATGAATGGTGTGTCTTTGCCTTGTTGATTTGAGACGGTGCGTCAGTGTAGGGGCAGGCAGACATCGCCGAGATGTTTGCCGGTTTGTTCCGAGAAGTCTGGCAGTTTGCTCCGAGAAGTCTGGCAGTTTGCTCCGAGCGGACTGTTGTTCTCCTCCGAGCGGACTGGCGGTTCCCTCCGAGCGATTCGTTGGTGTTGCCCAAACAGCCTCTACTTCCTACCTTACCAAAAAAACTTGCGCCGTGCCCTCTTTTTCGTCTGAACATTTGGCAGAATAAATAAAAGTTTGTACCTTTGCAAACGTTATAATGTGAACTATGATGATGAAACAGTTGTTATTGTGCGTGATTTGTTTCGTTGCTATGGCGCTTTGTGCATGCACGAGTCACCGTGTCAAAGAGCCGATGCTCGACGGTCCGACCATGATGAGAGATACGTCTGAAGACCTTGTGAGCGCCGACAGTGCCACGGTGCCTACTGCCGGCATTGTGATACCCGAGCTGATGATGCCTGGGCCACTGGACCCCATCCCCGATGCGTTGACTGACGAGTACTTCGTGCTCGTCATGGCCAATATTGGGCCGTTTGCCTCTCTCGACCAGCTTCATGCCAGTCCTTTCTATCCCCAGCTCTGCTCGCTCTATCCTGAGTTGGCTGACATCACCGACATTGTCGATACGGGCAAGGGCGACCTCTGGCTGCTGATGCCCTGGACTGAGAACACGTCGCTGTCGCTCAACGAGTACAACATCGACATGTTCCTCGACAATCAGGATCCGGGCAGCGGGAAGGTCTACTACCGCACGGAGAATGCCAAGCCGATGCTGGTGCGCATGACCACCGACGATCCTGGCTCTGTGCTCATCAATGCTGTGGACAACGAGGGCCACCAGTTGAGCTGGGCGCCTGCTTCCCGCCCTGCCGACAACGTGCTGCGCGAGGAACAGGGTGTGGCTAACATCACTTTCAATCCTGTTGACAACAGTGTGGAGTTCGGGGCCGACTATGAAGCCGAGGTCAATGGCGAGCGCATCCCTGTGCGCTTCTACGCTGACCGCCTCTTGTCCTTCCGCTACCGCATGATGCGCTATTACGCTTGTCATCAGCAGGATGGCAAAATCGGTTTGCTCATCACCGACGGCGACGGCCAGCAGTGCTATGCCATCATCGACGGCTATGCTCCCGACGAGGGCTTCACACTGACGTACCAGCAGGGCGCCGACCTCGGACTGGGCAAGGATGGCCCCCTGCACTTCAAGCGCCAACAGTAACACCACCACCATGGAGCAGATGATCACCATACTTGGGCCAACAGCCTGTGGAAAAACATCGCTGGCAGTGGCAGTGGCGCGGAGGCTGACCTCGATGGGTCGGCCTGCCGAGATTATCTCGGCCGACTCACGCCAGGTCTACCGTCGCATGGACATCGGTACGGGCAAGGACCTGAGCGAGTATGGCGACGTGCCCTATCACCTCATCGACATCTGCGAGCCTGGCACGAAGTACAATCTCTTCCAGTATCAGCAGGATTTCTTCGATGCCTACCAAGACATTCGCAGTCGTGGGGCACTGCCTATCCTCTGCGGGGGTACGGGACTTTACATCGAAGCCGTGCTGCGGGGCTACAGGCTGTCGCCAGTGCCGCAGAATCAGGAGCTGCGCGATGCGCTGGAAGGCAAGTCCCTGGCAGAGCTGACCCGCATGCTCGTCGACTTGAAAGCACAGAACGGCTCCAACATGCATAACACCACGGATGTGGACTCCTGCCAACGAGCCATCCGAGCCATCGAGATTGAAACCTACAACCGTGAGCATCCGCTGCCGCGACGTGAGCTTCCGCCAGTAGAAAGTGTCGTCTTCGGCGTAGACATCGACCGTGATTTGCGCCGTGCAAAGATTACCCGCCGGTTGAAAGCACGCCTGGAAGAGGGTATGATTGACGAGGTGCGCTCGTTGCTTGCTGAGGGCATCCCTGCTGAAGACATTCTCTATTATGGCCTGGAGTATAAGTTCGTGACGGAGTATGTCACAGGGCAGACCACCTACGATGAGATGTTCAGTCGGCTGGAGATTGCCATCCACCAGTTCGCTAAGCGGCAGATGACCTGGTTTCGTGGCATGGAGCGCCGTGGCTTCACCATTCACTGGATTGACGCTTCGCTACCCATGGAGGAAAAGGTGGAGCGTATTCTAACGATGAACAATAAACTATGAACTATGAACCGTCTGACCGTTGGGGCATCTTATACTGTCCGCGCAACGGCATCAAGAGCAAGCGTAAGCGCTGGGCGCGCCTGCAGAAGGAACTTGACCAGCGTGGTGTGAAGTACGACTTCGTACAGAGCGAGAGCATGGAGAGCGTCGGCCGCCTGGTGCGCATGCTCATCCATAATGGCTATAAGACCATTGTCATCGTGGGTGGCGACTCGGCGCTCAACGATGCCGTCAACTGCCTGATGCAGGAGGAGCGACAGGTGCGCAACGAGGTGGCACTGGGCGTCATCCCTAACGGTGCCATCAACGACTTCGCACGCTTCTGGGGCTTTGAGGCCAACGATGACGGGCAGACGGTGGAGTGGCTTGCGCAGCGGCGCATTCGCAAGGTGGACGTCGGCTGCCTGCGCTATACTAATAAGAAAGGTGAGCAGTGCCACCGCTACTTCCTGAACTGCGTGAACATCGGCCTTATTGCCGACATCATGAACCTGCGGCGGCAGACACGCCATGTGCTGTGGTCGCGGACGCTCTCATTCGTCTCGTCATTGCTCCTGATGCTCTTCCATCGCCACGACTACAAGATGCGCATTCGCGTCAACAGCGACACCATCGACCGCTCGGTGATGAACGTCTGCATCGGCAGTGCCCTGGGCTATGGACAGACGCCCAGCGCAGTGCCATATAATGGCATGCTCGACGTGTCGGTCATCTATAGTCCCAAGCTGATTCAGCTGTTCGCTGGGCTATGGCTCCTGCTGACAGGGCGCATCCTAAACCATAGCAGCGTGCATCCGTATCGCACCCGTGAGCTGGTGGTCGACGAGGCGCACAAGGCCTTCGTCGGTGTCGACGGGCGACTTATCGACACGCCCGTCGGACCGTACCGCATTCAGATAGGACAGGAAGAGCTGAATTTCTTGATTCCTGCCTAAGGGGCAAGACTCAACTTTGTTGAGTTGAGGAGATGAGGAGTTGAGGAGATGAGGAGTTGAGGAGATGAGGAGTTGTGGAGATGAGGAGATGAGGAGTTGTGGAGTTGAGGAGTTGTGGAGGTAGAGTAGAATAGACCTATTCCCCCATCAAGCCATTCCTTTTGCAGGCTCTCATAGCAGTAGATGTATTCTACTTTACCTCCACAACTCCTCAACTCCTCATTTTCTCAACTCCTCACCTCCTCAACTCCTTCGGTTTACTTGAACCGAATGTCGGTAATGATTTGTGCACCGACATAATCGTTGAGTCGCTTGACGAACTCCTGCCTTTGCATGCTGAGGTCAGCACGCAGGGCGGGGACGCGCAGGCTGACGAAGAGCGTCTGGTTGTAGATGCTGACGTCGGTAGTGTAGCGGGCGATGGCCTCGCCGGCAATGGTGGGCCACGCCTCGATGAGGCGCTTCTGCAGTAGTGGCGTCTCTAAACCTTGTGAGCGAAGGTTTCGCAGCACAAGGTCTTTGATGGATTGTACGTTTCGTTTAAACAATTTCGCCGTCTTTTACGTGGAACAGTTTGTGGTCGAAGTGCCCTTGGCTGAGAATCTGGTCAAGGTGGTCGCGGTTGGTGTCGGTGATGAAGATCTGTCCGAACTGGTCGCCGGCAACCAGTTGGATGATCTGCTCCACGCGATGGGCGTCGAGCTTGTCGAAGATATCATCGAGAAGCAGGATGGGGGTAGGGGATTGTAGCCCCCCGGAAATGGGTGCCATGTCCTCGACAACAGGTTGAGGTGCTCGGTTGCTGCGCTTGAGGAACTCGAACTGTGCGAGCTTCAGGGCGATGACGAACGTCTTGAGCTGGCCTTGCGAACCCTCGCGGCGCATGGGATGCCCGTTAAGCAGTATCTCCAGGTCGTCGCGGTGGATGCCATGGAGCGAGTAGCCTACGGCGCGATCCTTCATACGGTCGTGCTGGATGACCTCGAGCAGTGGGCCGCGCTGGCAGTGCGACGTGTAGCTAAGCGACACCTGCTCATGCCCACCGCTGATAATCTCGTAGAACTGCTGGAACAGGGGGATAAGGTCGCTGACGAAGCGGCTACGCTTCTCGTAGATGAGTTCGCCCTCGTGGGCCATCTGCTCTTCGAAGAGTGCTAGCACGTCAGGGTCAGGCTCCTGGTCCTCGTTGCGGAGCATGGCGTTGCGCTGTTGCAGGGCTTTGTTGTAGCGGTTCAGCGCTTCGATGTACGGGTGATCGAGCTGAGCAATGACGACGTCCATCAGTCGGCGGCGCTCCTCGCTGCCTCCTTCTATCAATAAGGTGTCAGCCGGCGAGATGAGCACGATGGGAATGAGGCCGATGTGCTCCGACAGCCGTTTGTACTCCTTCTTGTTGCGTTTGAAGTGCTTCTTTGTGCCACGTTTCATGCCACAGTAGATGTTGAGGCCTTCGGCATAGTCGCCCTCGAGCACGAAGAAGTCCTCATCGTGGTGGACGACAGCCGAGTCTTGCGTCGTCTGAGCCGAGTGGCAGAACGACAGGAAATAGATGGCGTCGAGCACGTTGGTTTTGCCCGCTCCGTTCTGTCCGATGAAACAGTTGAACTTGGGCGAGAGGTCGAGCGTGGCCTCCCGAATATTCTTGTAATTTATGATGTTAAGTCGCTCTAAAACCATGTCAGATGATGAAATTTAGCGCAAAATTACAGCTTTTCGCGCTAAAAAACGAAAAAAGTTGGCAATAAATTTCAGTATGTGCGATATTTTGCGTAATTTTGCCGCGCGAAAATCGCGAATGACAAAAAATTAGCATTATAATGGCAAATACAACAACACCCAAGACTGCTCCTGAAACGAAGGAGCCAGTGAACCAGAACGAGGCTTTTATCCTCAAGTACAAGAACGCAATCATCGGTTGCACCATCGCCGCTGTTGTCATCATCTGCGGCCTCATCTTCTGGAACTCGCACGCCAAGTCGAGCCAGGAGAAAGCTAACACGCAGATGGCTATGGCCGAGGATCTCTTCGGCATGGCCCTCCAGTTAGGCGACTCTGCTGCCTTCGCACGTGCCCTTAATGGCGACACTGCCAATGTGGCTGGATTCCTGAACATCATCGACGACTTCGGTTCTACCGCTGCCGGCAATGTGGCAAAGCTCTATGCCGGTCTGTGCTACGCTCACATGGGTGAGTGGCAGAAGGCTGCCGACTACCTGAACAAGTTCAGCGATACTGGCGACCAGATGATTTCGCCCGCAGCTATCGGCGCTCTTGGCGATGTCTACGCTCACATGGATCAGCTCGACAAGGCTGTTGATCAATACAAGAAGGCTGCCAGCAAGGCCGACAACAACACGCTGACGCCCATGTACCTTGTGAAGGCTGGCGAAATCCTTGAGAGCCAGGGTAAGAAGGCTGAGGCCCTGAAGCTGTACCAGCAGGTGAAGGACCAGTATGTGCAGTCGGCTGCTTACCAGACCATCGATGAGTACATCGAGCGCGTCAAGGAGTAGTTCTTCAGTTCATAGATTTTCATAGTTGTGGCAACGAAGAATCTTTCCGACTACGACTTGGCACGGGTGCCAGATGCGTCGAACATGATTTTCGGCATCGTCGTCTCAGAGTGGAACCCTGAGATTACTGGTGCGTTGCTCAACGGTTGTACGACGACCCTTGAGAAGCATGGCGCGCTGCCCGAGAACATTCATGTGAAGACCGTTCCCGGCTCATTCGAACTCATCTATGGCGCCCATCAGATGACACTCAACGACGGCTATGACGCCGTCATCATCCTCGGTAGCGTCATTCGTGGCGAGACGCCCCACTTTGACTACATCTGTCAGGGTGTGACCCAGGGCATAGCACGCCTGAATGCTACCAGCTCCATCCCCGTAGTCTTCGGACTGCTGACGACTGATGATATCGAACAGGCACGCGCACGGTCTGGTGGCCGTCTGGGCAACAAGGGCGACGAGTGTGCTGTGGTGGCTATCAAGATGGCGAAATTCTGAGCCACATTACGAACGCCGGTTATAGCGGCTTCTCTTTTGGCTTGTCGTTGACATTGAGCCGCACAATGTCTGACCAACGCGTAGTTGGGTTCTTACTGCGGAAGTCATGCTTGATGGCATTGGCGAAAACGTCAGCCTTAATCTTTGGTCGAGCCTGCTCGCCCTTGGCAGAGTCCAAGCGAGCAGGCTCGATCATTTCCGTCTTGCTGACATACTGCTGTGAACCGAGCACAATGGTCTCGGAGCCATGCAGGCGGTTGATGCGGTCGACAACCTCGTCGAGACGGCGCATCTTTTGAATCAGTTCGGCATTGATGTCGAAGAGGTCTTGCTGGATGGGGCTGTCGGCGCCTATGCCCATGACGATAACGCCCGCCTTCTTGTACTGATAGCCCTGGCGGAAGATCTTCTTCAGCACCTCGTTGGCCGTCTGCACGATGGTGATGGTGGAGTTGGTGGGCGTGATCAGCCGTTGCTCCTGAAAGTTCCAGTACTGTGGCAGGTCCTCACGAAACATGTTCGTGTTGAGGAACACACCGACGATGCTTGCCACCGTGTTCTGCATGCGCAGCTTCTCGGCACAGCGGACGGCATAGTTTGACACGTGCGTGCGCAAGGCATCGTAGTCGTTGATCATGCCGTTGAACGAACGGCTGGTGCAGATGCTCTTCTTCTTGGCCAGTTGTTCATTGGGCACTACATCCTCGCCATTGAGCTCCTGCCAGGTACGGACGATGTTGATGTTGTTGAATGTCAGGCGTACCCAGTCCTTATGGTGATTGGCAAAGTCGAGGGCCGTCTTGCAGCCCAGTGACTGCAGCTTGGCGGCATAGCGACGGCCTATGCCCCAGACATCCTCGACGGGGCACCATTCCAGTGCCCTCTCGCGTTTGTAGTCTGTGTCAATCATGCAGCAGTGCTTATACACCTCGTACTTCTTAGCCAGCTTCGAGGCAATCTTGGCCAGCGTCTTGTTGGGTGCCAGCCCAATGCTGATAGGCATGCCCACCTCACGCTTCACTCGCCTGTGTAGTCGTTCGCCCCACTTCTGAAGGTCGACCAGGGGAATGCCATCGAGATACATGAAACATTCATCAATCGAGTAACGGAAGTAAGCTGGCGTCTCACTGCGGATGATGCTCACCACGCGGCCCGTCAGTTCTCCATAAAGCTCGTAGTTCGATGAGAACACTGCAATTTTCTTTCCAGGAAACAGCTGGGCGAGTTGGTAGTAGGGGGTGCCCTCTTTGATGCCCATCTTCTTCGCCTCATTGGAACGTGCGACTACGCAGCCGTCGTTGTTCGACAGCACTACGATCGGTTGCCCTTCCAGGTCTGGCCTGAAAACCTTCTCGCAGCTGCAGTAGCAATTGTCCAAGTCAGCTATTCCGTACATTGGAGAATTGAGAGTTGAGAATTGAGAGTTGAGAATTGAGAGTTGAGAATTGCCTAAATGGTCTCGAAGGTGCGGATAAGGTGAATCACCACGCCCCATATTTCAAAGTTCTCGGGGTTGTCGATCTTGAATACAGGATAATCGGCATTGGCAGGGCGAAGCTCGATGTAGCCGTCTTTGCGATGTGACAGGTCGAGATACTTCATCGTGAAGCCACCATCCCACCATGCCACGACGATCGAGCCGTCGTGCGGCTCTACGGCTCTGTCGATAATCACTCGATCGCCGTCAAGTAGTCCGGCGTCTTTCATAGAGTCGCCCTCCACATCGCCATAAAACGAGGCCTCGGGGTGGCGGATATAGTCGCGGTTGAAGTCCAGCGTCTCATGGTGATAGTCGTCAGACGGACTGGGGAAGCCCGCCACGACACTTGCATGTTCCAGCTCCAGTTTGGTGCTGAATGCGCCTCTGATAATTTTGATATTTCCCATATTCCAACTCAAGTTCTTAATGATAACAAGCAACAAAAAACCCCGTTCCGACCGAAGTCTTCACGGGGTTCATAATGAAAGGAGGAGTGGTACCTCCAGGAATCGAACCGGGGACACACGGATTTTCAGTCCGATGCTCTACCAACTGAGCTAAGGCACCATCATGTTTGAAAGATCACTTTCCTTTCTTGTTTGCGGGTGCAAAGGTACAACAAAAATTTCAAAGATGAAAGACAATAGATAAAAATCTTTCTTTTGTTAACGTTTTTTCAGGAATAAGCCATCGCATGGGTTCACTTTTGCTTCCCTTCTCGGTTTTCCGTGTTCAACCGCGGCCCATTTCTCGTTTACCGTGTTTAACCGTGGCTAACTTTTCAACGGGTTCCATCCCTGTGCCTTAAGTTCAAACTCTTGGTTGTCGCGTGTGACGAGGATGTTGCCGAATTTCTCTTCGGTGATGTGCCCAATGAGATGCACGTCGTCGAGCGCCTCAATCTTGGCGTGGTCGCCGATGGGCACGGTGAACACGAGTTCGTAGTCCTCGCCACCGTTGAGGGCACAAGTGGTGACGTTCAAGCTTAGCTCCTCGGCCATCACTGCCGTCTGGTAGTCGATGGGAAGGTTTTTCTCGTAGATACGGCATCCCACGTGGCTCTGCTTGCAGATGTGCATGAGCTCAGACGACAAGCCGTCGCTGACATCCATCATGGCTGTCGGGCGTATGCCAGCCTCACGCAGGCGCTGGATGATGTCACCGCGAGCCTCGGTTTGCAGTTGTCGTTGCAGCAGGTATTCCTTGCCAGAGAAGTCGGGCTGGCTGAGGTTTGATATTTGTGATTTGAGGTTAGCTACTTTTTCATGGTCGCCCTCTTTTTGTGCTGCGGCAATCTTTTTCTGCAGTTCGTTGAACTGGCTGTAGTAGACGGCTTTCTCGCGCTCCAGCAGCTGTAGACCCATGTAGGCGGCACCGAGATCACCGCTGACGCAAACGAGGTCGGTGTTGCGGGCACCATTACGGTAAACGATGTCCTGTGGCAGAGCTTCGCCAATACAGGTGATGCTGATGGTCAGGCCAGTGTAGCTGCTGGTGGTGTCGCCGCCAACGATGTCGACGCCCCACTTGTCGCAAGCCAGGCGCAGGCCGCTGTAAAGCTGCTCGATGTCCTCGACGGTGAAGCGCTTACTGATAGCGAGTGAGACGGTGATCTGACGCGGTGTGCCATTCATGGCGAAGATGTCGCTGATGTTCACCATCGCAGCTTTGTAGCCGAGGTGCTGCAGGTCGATGTAGGTAAGGTCGAAGTGGACGCCCTCCATGAGGAGGTCGGTGGTGACCAGCACCTCTGTATCAGGGTAGTGGAGCACGGCGCAGTCGTCGCCCACGCCGTAGCGGGTGCTGCTGTTTTTGTTCTCAAGGTTTTTGGTGAGGCGGTCTATGAGGCCGAACTCGCCGAGTTGTGCTATTTCCATAATTATTAAGTGTTGCGTTGGCAACGCAACATACTGGACAACGATAAGTGTTGGCAACGCAACATACTGGACAATGATAAGAGTTGGCTGCGCAACATGGTGAACGGTTAAGAGCGGCGGATCATTTCACGCATCAGTTCAGCCATGATGGGCTGGGCCTTGATGGCGGCCTCCTGCACCTCTTCGTGGCTCACCTCTACGGGCATGTCGAAGCCGCCAAGGTCGGTGATGACGCTGATGCCAAAGACGCGTATGCCGCAGTGTACAGCGACAATCACTTCGGGCACTGTGGACATGCCGACGGCATCGCCACCTATGATGCGGAACATGCGGTATTCGGCGGGTGTCTCGAACGTCGGGCCTTGTACGCCGACGTAGACGCCGTACTGCAGACGGATGTGCTTCTCGCGTGCGATGCGTCCAGCCAGCTCAATGAGGCGATGATCGTAGGCCTCGTGCATGTCGGGGAAGCGAGGACCTTGCGGGAAGTTCTTTCCGCGCAGCGGGTGTTCGGGGAATAAGTTGATGTGATCGGTGATGACCATTGGGTCGCCAATCTTGAAGGCAGGGTTCATGCCACCAGCCGCATTCGACACGAAGAGCGTCTTGATGCCTAACTCCTTCATGACGCGGACGGGGAAGGTCACCTCCTTCATCGTCCATCCCTCGTAGTAGTGGAAACGTCCCTGCATGGCTATAATGTCCTTGCCACCCAGTTTGCCGAAGATAAGTTTACCACTGTGCCCTTCGACGGTGGAGACGGGGAAGTTTGGAATGTCGCCGTACGGAATCTCCGTGGTGTCGGTTATTTCAGAAGCTAATGGTCCGAGACCCGTTCCCAGGACGATGGCTGTCTCTGGCTGTGTGGTCATCCTTTCTCTTAGCCAGGATGCTGTTTCTTGAATTCTTGCGTACATAACCTATAATGTTTTCATAGAACTTTTCTTCTTGATTGAGCATGAAGTCGATGCTCACGGGCAGCACGAAGAGGCTCTGGCGCACCTCATCGCTGAGACCTTCGACGGCAGTGAGGCGCACGGCATCCTTCTCAGTGGTGATGATACACTTGGGCGAGGGCATTGCCTCGAAGGTGTGGTTGATGTGCGCCACGTCCTTCCGACGGAAGGCGTGGTGATCAGCGAAGGTAAGCGGCGTGATGTGCGAGGTTTGTGGTGCGAGGTCTTCAGCCAACTGCCGTGGTGAGGCAATGCCTGTAAGCAACAACACGTGCTCGTCGGCACCGATATCGGCTATCGCGCGCGTACCTTTATTATAATTAGGGAAGAGGGGTTGCAAGTTACCGTATTTCGTGGTAGTGAAGTAGAGGTGCTGGTAGGGGTAGACATCCATGGCCTTTGTCAGTACGCGGAACTCCATAGGGTTCAGTGTCTTGGGACACTTGGTGACGATGACAATGTCGGCACGGTTCTTTCCTTTCAGCGGCTCGCGCAGACGTCCCGCAGGTAGCAGCTTGTCGTAAATAATAAGGCGATGGTAGTCGACGAGCAGAATGTTGATGCCTGGTTTCACCTGACGGTGCTGGAAGGCGTCATCGAGTAGGATAACGTCGATGTCTGGCTCTTCGGTTGTCAGCCGCTCAATGCCGCGTACGCGCTTGGCATCGACGGCAACGATGGCATCGGGAAACTTGCGCTTCATCTGGCAGGGTTCATCGCCAATATCGCGAGCCGTTGAGTTCTCGTCGGCACGCACGAAGCCGCTGGTCTTCCGCTTGTAGCCTCTGCTGAGCACGGCCACCTTTCCTTCTTGTTGTAACATTCGGATGAGGTGTTCCACATGGGGGGTCTTGCCCGTGCCCCCCACCGTGATGTTACCCACCGAGATGATGGGCACGGTGAAGGCATGGCTCTTCCGCAATCCCACGTCGAAGAGGAAATTGCGGAAGCGCACCCCTAAGCCGTAGAACCAGCTTAGGGGCAGCAGCCACTCGTTTATTTTAATGAAATCACCTTCCAAATTTACTATTTGACGATTTACGTTTTACTATTTAATGGTGGTTGAGAAGGGGAGGCGTACCTGCAGACGGTTGCGCTGCTGGTCGCGACGCAGTTCGAGGTAAGGCTCATAGAGGTCGCCAAGGATTTCGCGGAGCTGTCCGTCGAGATAGCTGCCGTTATCGCCTTCACTGGAAGCCATGAGTGAGGACAGCCAGTCGGTCTTCTCGGGGTAGGGGGCGGTGAAGTAGTCGCCGCTGATGCCGGCCAGTTCGACAGCCTTCTTCACAGCGTCATCGAGCGAGCCAATCTGGTCGACGAGCTTGATGGGCAGTGCATCGGTGGCTACCCATACGCGGCCCTGTGCAATCTCGTGCACCTGCTCCTTCGTCATGCCACGCCCATCGGCAACGATGCTGAGGAAGGTGTCATAACCACGATCGACGTAGCTCTGCAGATACTTGATTTCATCGCTGTTCTCCTTAGCGAAGACGAGATTGGTTTCATAGTCGCCGTGCTTATTGGTAGTGACACCGTCCCAAGTGACGCCCAATTTGTCGGTGACCAACTGACTGGCGTTGGGAATAAGTCCGAAGATACCGATGGAGCCGGTGATGGTGGTGGGCTCAGCAACGATGTAGTTGGCGGGTGCGCTGATCATGTAACCACCAGAAGCTGCCAGTCCGCCCATGGAGACCACGAGGGGCTTCTTCTCCTTCAGTTGTTTCAGGGCGTGCCATATCTGCTCGGAAGCCACGGCACTGCCGCCAGGAGAGTTCACACGGAGTACGACGGCCTTCACTTTTTCATCGTCGGCCAGCTTGTTCAGGTCGTCGACCACGGTGCCACCAACGATGCTGTGCTCGCTCATGAAGCCGGAGGATATCTCGTCGATGATCTCGCCGTAAGCATAGTAGACAGCAATCTTGTCGCCCTTCTCCTTCTTCTTCGATGGCATGGCTTTGACGTCGGCGAGGGTCATCTGCTTGATGTCCTTATCCTTGTCGATGCCTAACTTCTGCTTCACAAGTGCCTTCATCTCGTCGGGGTACATGTAGCCGTCGATGAGGTGGGCAGCCACGTAGTCATCGACCTTGGCGAAAGTCATGATGCTGTCGTCGGCCAGCTGGTTCAGCTGCTCGGCTGTGACGCCACGGCTCTCAGCCATATCGCTGAGCATGTGCTTCCAGATGCTGCCGATGTAGGCCTCGCGCTGTTCACGATCATTGTCGCTCATCTGCTTCTGTGTCATCTGCTCTACGGCACTCTTGTATTTACCAACGCGAGTGCACTGATACTTCACACCGACCTTCTCAAGTAATCCGGTCAGGTAGTAGCCTTTGCCACCCAAGCCCTTGAAGTCAATCATTCCCGTCTTGTTCAGGAAGATGCTGTCGGCCACCGAAGCGATGTAGTAGCTTGACTGCTCGTATTGGTCGGCATAGGCAAAGATCCACTTGCCGCTCTGGCGGAAGTCTTTCAGGGCGTCGCGTATCTGCTGGGCCGTAGCGGGTGAGTCGAACATTGTGGTGCCACCTTCGATGTAGATGCCCTGAATGTTCTTCTCTTCCTTTGCCTTGGCAATGGCGCTGAGTATGTCGTCGAGACCCATGTTCTCCATGTCTGCCTGTCCTAAGAGCATGCCCATGGGACTGCCTTCCTCGGCACGTTCGCTGACGTTGCCGTTAAGTTTTAGCACAAAGACTGAGTTCTTCTCGGCCTTCTTTCCAGCGGAGTCGCTGGCCATGAGTCCTGCGAGAGAAATCATAAACATAATGCCGGCAATGACCGACAAAATAATGATGCCGCAGATGGTCGCGGCGGTGTACTTCATGAAGTCTTTCATTGTTACTTATTATTTAATTGATATTCAACGGGCAAAGTTACAACTTTTTTTTGTATTACCATTCAAAAAAGCGGAAAAATCTTTCTTTTTTGTGATAAAGATATAGTTTGCTGGTTGTAAACATATAGTTTCTACGCAAAGCGCACCTTGCTGCGGCACACCTCAGTGTCATCGTTCTTGACAATGCGAATGCAAGTTTCCAGTTCTGAGACCTGTTGGGTGAAGAACGAGAGACGGTCGCCTGCGTGGGCTTCGGCGACATAGGCTATCTCGAAGCGGCGGATGGGATGCTCACGATGCCAGTCGATGGGCCATAGGTCGAGTACGTGTTCGATGTATTTCACGGAGTTGATGTGGCCGTTGATGTCCACGTCGTTATAGTACGTGTCGATGGTGCGAACCAGGCTGGCGTTGTCGTCCATGCGTACCCGTCCACCTTTGTCGATGGGGCAGGGGTAGTCTTTCTCAATCCAATTGGTGAGTGAACCATCGTTGATGGCCAGGAGGTCGGCAGGCTGGCGTGTCTCGGTGTCGATCATGGCCCATACACTGCGCCCATAGCCGAAGACGTGGGCCTCGTTGGGCTCTTCGGGAGATGCGGCATGAGGGTTGGTGGCCACGATGCGGAAGTTACGCTGTGTGAAGAAGCGCATGGCACTCTCTACCCATGTCTCCACTTGGAAGTGTGTATATTGTTGGGGCATTTCCACCATTTCGATAGCCAATCGTGAGAGCACCCACGTGCGGTGGATCGTGTTCAGGTAGTGCATGCCAAAGCCGCGGTCGGTAGAGTGGAAGTCGGCGGCGTTGAGCAGGTGATTGCCCAGATGTCCCATGAAGAGACGTCCTGAGCAGTCGCAGTGGAATGGCTCTGCCATGAAGTTGTAGCATCCGATTTTGGTCATGGTTTATGAGTTTGGGAGTTTGGTGGTGGTTTACTTTTTCAGTTTTTTCAGCCTTCGGCGTGCGTCGTTGGCTTCGGGGTATAGTTCGAGGGCTTTCTCGTAGTTACGGATGGCAGCGTCGTTCATGTGTTCACGTTCACATTCGCGACCCATCAGCGTGTATTCGGCAGCGAGGCGTTTCAGCGTCTCGTCGCGTTGTCGGCGTTCTTCCTTCAGCGACTCGATGATGTCGTTGAGGCGCTGTATCTCAGTTTTCTGGCGGTTGATGACGCCTAACTTGTAGCGTATGAAGCGGCGGGGGACGGGCTTCTCGATGTCGTAACGGCTATGGATGGCGAGGAAGAAATTGTCGAGGCAAGCCTCGAAGTCGCCACGGTCGAAAGCCTTGATGGCGTCGTGGTATTCGCGGTCGGCCTTTCCTTCCTGCATGGCTTGACCGATGAGTGCGGGGTCGTTATAGCGGGTGGCAAACTGAACCACCTCGGAGCGTACGAAGATGTCCTGCTGGCGGATGGGTGCCACAAGTCTGATGCCCTCGAGTGACGTGCATCGCGACAGTGCCACGTAGGTCTGTCCGCCCGCGAAGGCGCCACCGGTGAAGTCGATGTCGACCTGATTGAACGTCAGTCCCTGGCTCTTGTGTACGGTGATGGCCCATGCCAGTCGGAGCGGGAACTGTGTGTAGGTGCCCAGCAGCTCTTCCTCGATGCGTTGCTCTTTCTCGTTAAAGGTGTAGCGCATGTTCTCCCACACCTCGCGTTCAACCTCGAACTCGACGCCTTTCTCGTCCTGCACGGTGATAATGCCTCCTTCCTCGTCGATCTCTGTGATGATGCCGAGGGTGCCATTCACCCAGCGCTTGTCCTTGTCGTTCTTGATAAAGATGATCTGTGCGCCCAGCTTCACTTGCAGTTCCATGGGTGTGGGCAGCGATGACTCTGGAAAGTCGTCCTTGATAAAGCCAGTGAAGGTCACAGGCGAACCGTCGAGTTCAGCCAGCCGCTGCTCGTTGGTGTAGTCTACTATGTCACGGCGTGTCGCAAGGATGATGGTAAGAGGATTGGAGGCTTGAGGATTGGGGGTTGGGAATCGCGTATTGAGATCAGAATTGACACGCGCGTTGAGCATGGTCAGGTCTTGCTGCGTAGCATGGTTCTGACGTATGCGGTCGAGCATGGCGACAAAGTTGCTGTCGCTTTGTCGGTACACCTTGCGCAGTTCGATGCTGACAAGTCGCATCTGTTGCCACACTTTTGCGTTGAAGAAGTAGGCCGACTGGTAGAAGGGGTGGAGCAATTGTCGGTCTTCCTCTTTTACTACTGGCTCCAACTGGAAGATGTCGCCCACGAGCAGCAGCTGCTTACCGCCGAAGGGTTCGTAGTTGCGCGTATAGATACGCAGTACCTTATCGATGAAGTCGATGATGTCGGCACGCACCATCGATATCTCGTCGATGATGATGAGCTCCACTTCGCGCAACAGTTTACGGCGTTCGCTGGTGTATTTCAGTGTCTCCTTGATGTGGCGTCGGTCGTAGCGCACGTCGTTGGGAAGCAGTGGGTGGAACGGAAGCTTGAAGAAGCTGTGGAGCGTCTGCCCGCCAGCGTTGATGGCTGCTATGCCTGTGGGGGCGAGGACAACGCACTTCTTTTTCGTGTTCTTGACAACATAGCGCAGGAAAGTCGACTTGCCCGTGCCCGCTTTTCCGGTAAGGAATAGCGAGCGCCGGGTGAAGTTGACAATCTGAAGGGCATCCTGCCACTCTTTGTTGTTCAGGTCAAGCTCCATGTGTGCTTACTCTTCGGGTGTGGTGGCCGGTGTGTTCGCTGGTGTTTCTCCTGCGCCCGTTTCCGCGCTGTGCTCGCCGGTGTGTTGTCCTTCAGCAGGTACAGAGGCAGGTGCTTCTTCATCGTCACCATACTCGTCCATGCTATTTAGGTCAGGAATGTCGAAGAACACAAGGCTGTCGGACATCAAGCTGTCGCGTCGGCCATAGTAGCCAGTACACTCGTACATGTTCTCGCGTATCTCGTCGCCATGAACGGGGGCAAATTTCCCATGATAATACTGGAACTGTGGGTCGGAGAGCACCGACTCAAAGAACTGTCCGCAGATGGGAAGGGCCGTCTTGCCTCCCTGTCCCAGTGCGCCTGTTCGGAAGTGGATGGCACGGTATTCGCCACCGACCCATGCACCACATACCAATTTCGGCGAGACACCTACGAACCAGGCATCGGAGTGGTTGTTCGATGTGCCCGTCTTGCCACCGAAGTCAGTGCGCTCGGCAAACTGTCGGACATAGTTCTGCAGACCATAGCTTGTGCCGCTAAGGCCACCCATCAGCAACTGCTGCATGAAGAAGGCCGTGCGGTAGGTGACCACCTGCTTCTGTTCCGTCTCGTCCTTGTAAATCTCGTTGCCGTCGCGGTCGAGGATGCGTGTTACCATGACCGGCTCGTGTGCCTTGCCATCGTTGATAATGGTGGTGTAGGCATTGACCAGTTCAAGCAGGTTAACGTCGCTTGAGCCCAACGCCAGCGAGGGCACCTTCTCGAGTTGGCTCTTGATGCCCATCTGGTGGGCAGTGTAGATGACGCGGTCGATACCCACCTCCTGACCTAACTTGGCAGCAATGGTGTTGACACTCTTCGCAAACGCCCTCTTCAAGGTCATGCTGCTACCCGTCACGTAGCCGTTGGCATTGTGTGGAACCCATACGCGTCCGCGGTTCGACCTTGCCTCGTCGAGGCTCATTCGATAGTAACTGTCGACGCGTGTGTCGCAGGGCGTAAGTCCTTGGTTCATGGCCTCGGTGTAGACGAAGAGCTTAAAGGTGGAGCCTGGCTGACGGTTGGCCGTCACCTTGTCGTACTTCCACGAGTTGAAGTCGATGTCGCCCACCCAAGCCTTGACATAGCCCGTCAGCGGTTCAATAGCCACGAATCCACAGTGCATGTAGCGCACCATGTAGCGTATGCTGTCCATGGTCGACATGTCTTTCTCTATCATGCCATCGTAGGTGAAGAGCTTTACGCTGTGGGGCTTGTTCATATAGTACCAGATGGAGTCTTGGTCGCCCTCGAAACGTTTTTCGAGTTGGCGGTAGTAGCTGCTGCGCTTGGCAATGTTCTCGATGAAGTTTGGAATCTCTTGGTAGCGCTCGTCGCGCCAAGGCGTAGTGCCTGCCCA
>JAEEGL012494686.1_pt1 | contig 29591 bp, 28 predicted proteins | sample 9134231 | NCBI WGS metagenome assembly JAEEGL01 (sample SAMN16246548, study PRJNA631951) | gut metagenome | biome: gut microbiome; feature: rumen; material: fiber-attached | host: Bos | place: Iran: Karaj | collected 2018-10
AGAGAGGCAACCGAAAATACTTTGCTGTTCGGTATTTCCGCCACGGAGAAAACCGTCAGAAGTGAGGCTACTGTAAGCCAAATCTAACGAAAGCCCACTCTTCATAATACCAGTACCGACAGCAAGGCCATACTGACGTGTGTTCCAACTGCCATAGCCAAAGTCAGCTATTCCGTAGGGGGTACTCTTAGCGTTAAGGGTCTGCATATTGATAGCGGCACCGAATGCTGGACTGCCACCCGTCGAAGCTCCGAGACCACGCTGTATCTGCATACTCTGCGCCATTCCCCCCAAGTTAGGGATGTTGTACCAAAACACCGACTGACTTTCAGGGTCATTGAGCGTAATACCATTAATATTAACATTAATACGCGAGGCATCGACTCCACGAATGCGGATGTACGTTCCTCCCACTGTACCGTTCTCGCCACTGGCCACCACCGAGGGCAACGTTTCAAGCATATAGGGAATGCTAACATTGCCTTGGGACTCCATCAACTCTTCCCTGCTAATTGTGCTGGTAGTGAGCGGTGTCTTGTTGTCGGCACGCGAATTGGAAATGACTATCTTCTCGAGCTTTTGCACTTTTGTAGTGTCGAGAGTCTTTCCTGTTTGACCATAAGAAACTTGTGATGCGGCAACCATCACTGCCGCTGTGCAGAGCACCTTGCTCCACATCGACGCACATCGCATCCCGCGACGCGCGACCGTCAAATTGATGTTTTTTGTCATAATTTTTCCTCCGCCGGTATTATCCGGATCAGGTTCAAAGGGTATGTTCTCAGCCCCTGTATTAGGTTGGGCACCCCCTTTTTTGTTTTTTGAATTGTTGTTTGTTTATTTTTGTTTAACGTTTATAAGTTACATAGAAACGGTCGGGTGTATTGTAGAGAAGACGCTCTACCTTGTCTCCCTTTTCCTTGCCGCAGGCATCCTTGAGGCGGACAGTCTCGAACATAGCAGCACGGTTGACGTTGATGATCTGCGACACGTAGAAGTTGTCGCTGACATGCATCCTCTTGCCTTTTGCACCGACATGGTAGGTGATGTAATTGCCGAACTCAAGCGGCGAGTTCTCCTCGGTGTAGGAAGCTCCGGCAGGTTTGCCCTTGCGCGGAGTGTCTTTCACGCCGCAAAGTTCAATCATCTCAGTATTGATGCGATATTCGGAGACGTACTTTGTCGCATGCGGCGGAACTACGACCATGCTGCGTTCCTTGCTTGTATTGGCGCTTGTCGATGTCGAACTTGCACTCATAGTGGCACTTCCTTTCTTGCCGTCCTTCCTGCTTCTGGTGTCGGAAACCGTCTGCGAACTCGTCCGGGTCCACTCGCGGGCCAGAAAATAGTCGTTGGCAGAACCGTTGAGGATAAAGAACGTCTCAGTGAGGTCAAGATAAATGATGGAATCCGTTTTGTTGGTTATCCAGAATCCTGCGTCGCCGTGGAGGGTGAAGAAATTGTATTTCACCTCGCAGTTGGCATCGCTGTGGACCAGCATGCCATTCTGTATCTGACAGACATCTGCGTCCGTCGGCAAAGTCTGGTAAACTTGATAATAGACCTTCTTCGAGCACGATGTCATCAGACAGCCCAGCAAGACTGCGGAAATCATGATTGTACTTAGTTTTCTCATAACGTTACGAATTTTAATATTAATGATTTAATTCAGTCTCTGATAATATTTCCACCACAATTCCGGCACCTCGTTCTGCTGAGCCTGCTCGTAGTCGGCATAAGTGCAGGGTACGAGGAGATGGCGCTGGTACTGTTCGCGCTGCTCGCCGTTGTAGGGCACTTCCATCCACCAACGGTCGCTTTTCTTGCTCTTGTAGAACGAAATCTCCACATCGCCGTCGTTGAGTCCCACCATGAAGTGCTTGTAGTTCTGTTTGTCGCGGTGCGGGAAGTCAGCTTCGCGTTTGAAGAAGCCTTCAATGAAATACCATATCGCATGAGCTATGAGGTGGGCTGTCTGGCCGCGGTTGTCGAAGAGTGGATTGTATTCGTAGAAGCCTATAGAAGAGAGCTTGTCGCTCATGCCTGCGAAGCGCGCCAGACGGCACAACTCCTCGCCGTAGAAGCCGTGGGGCGATCCGTTGGACTGACCCGGGGCGTCAGAGAGGCGTACTGAGTTGATGTCCACTGAGACCATGTCTGCGGAACGGACGAGGGTCTCTGCACGCACCATGTCACCCTGTATAGTCCCTAACCTGTAGGCGTCGAAATTCAGCTCATCCATAAGCTTAACAAGCGGCAGACCATTGAAATAGGTTTGGTAGCCGATGTTGGCAAAATTGAAGAGGTAGTTGGGCTGCTGAGCCACGATATGGCTTATCCAGTTGCGCGATGATAGCGGGCTCTTGTCATTTCCGATGTCGAAAACAGCGTCGATTGAGGCAATGTTAATTACGCGGCCAAGCACCTCGTAGGCTTTGTAGTTCGAGAAGGAGATGTCCTGTCCGCCGCCAAGTATGATGACCGTCATGTTGCTGTCCAGCAGCTTGTACATTACCTCGGTAATGGCAAAGCGCGTATCTTCGAGCGTGTTCCCGGGCATCAGGTTTCCCAAGTCCACCATGCGCATATGCTCGACCGGCAGTGCCAAATGGTAGAGGAAACGGCGTATTTCGTCAGGACCGTCTTTGCAGCCTTCGTTGCCCACTGCGGCAGTGTCGTCACAGACGCCTATCAGCGCCAACGACATATTTTCCAGTTCGGGAAAATCCCCATCCTTGTGATATATAGAGGTTGCCATCCCGATATTTGTAAAGAATTCTTCTTTTCTGAATCCTATTTTATCAAGACTAACAGGCTGAAAATATGTGCTTAACTCCATTTTGTGCTCATTTATTCAAAGTACAAATATACATTTTTTTTTGGTATAAATGATTTTGATGACGAGAATATAACTATTTCGTATCTCTGCAAAATAGAACAGCCTTTGATAAAAAACAATCCAAATTAACTATATACTATCCTCGCCGTCTGAAAAATATTTTTGTCTTGGTGTAATTTTTACCCCCTTGTTTTGCGTTATTATAGCGTGAAGGAACCGGAAACATTCAACGGGTTGATGCTCCGCTACCGCGGGTTGATTTTCTCTGTATGCCGTCGCTATGCGCGCCGCGGCATAGAGGCTGACGACCTGCTGCAAGAGACGATGCTGACACTGTGGGAACTGAGAGACAAGATGTTCAGAATCACACCGGCACCCAAACAGGCCGTATGGATATGGCGCGTGACGCGAAGCAGATGCGTTGACATCCTGAGACGCACATCGGAGCCTGAACCTCTGCCCGACGAATACGACCCTCCTGGCGACGACACTTCGCAGCACTCTACACTTCATGAACTAATCAACATGCTACCCGAACCCGACCGTACCATAGCCACCATGCACTTGGAAGGGTACGACTACAAAGAGATTGGTCGACACACTGGTCTGACAAAAAACAATATAGGTATCCGTCTGATGCGGATAAAAGATAAACTGAGAAAACAATGGAACAAAGAATGACATTCGACGAACTATGGGAACAGGAGGAACGGCAAGGACTGCTGTCACGGCTACAAAAGGACTATCCCGAGTGGCAACAGCGGCGCAAACGCCGCCGGACGATGGCTGCTGTCGCCATAGCTGCTGTGGCGGTACTTTCACCTGTTGTCTTTCACAGTTCGCCTACACAAACGTATGACTACATCTGCTGCAACCGCAGCGACATTCCCGAAATGCACTGGGTCGATGTTGCTTCAAACATATTGACAATTGATATAATATGAAACGTCTGCTGTACATACTGCCACTGCTTATCCTTTTCGCATGTTCACGCGAACAGGAGGGGTCTGCACTCTACCAACAGTACGCTTCGCGTGCCGACCTCACGGTGGCGCAGGTCACGGGCGTCCGCCTCAACGACACTGTGAAGACCGACGTAGTAATTATAGTGGCCAACGACCGCACGGCGTGGCAGGAGCTGAAAGAGGAGTTCGACATCCGCACATCGGAAGGTGTCACCTCGTGGATGGGCGATATCAACAACCCGCAGAAGTGCGTAAAAGGCAGCGTGCGCCCAGCCTGGCGTGCAATGACCGTCCACGAAGAACATACCATAGCTTTCTACCGAATAGAAAGCGAGGTCCAGCGTCAGGCAATGCTCGACTTCCAGTTGGACAGAATAGACAAAGGCAAATAACAAAACAAAAATATAAAACAAAGTTTATAATATTATGAAGACCACAGTCAAACTTATGGTTTTGCTGACAGCAGCCTTTGCGCTGACAGCATGCGAACGCGACGAAATCACTCAAGATGAACAATCCATAACTTATGTTGTCGCAAGCGACTCTCCCTCCACTCCTATCACTGTTTACATAAACAGTAACAGTGAACTTGATGCACTACTCGATAACTTCTGCAACTACGCCCAACACGGCAAAGCTGTCACTTTCCGCAGCAACAAGCCGCATACAAAAAGTCTCAGAACCAAGGAATCCACCACCATCAGCACCACCAGCCGCGAGGAGATTAAGCAATGGATGGCACGCATGGAGGACGCTGGAATGACCGTCACTGTGACCTACGACCCCAAGACGGGCACATACAATGGTTTTGCATACTCCACTACAGCACCGACACATGCAGAGGAAGGTCCGAAACTGAGTCGCATAACTTACAACTATTCATACGACAACACCAACATGGAAGGACAGGAAGATCATGTTGTCTGCACCTTCACGTGGGAAGGCGAGAGACTGACAACAGTGGATATGGTCGAGCAACGGTGGCATCAAAACAGCGACGGCACCACAGGAGACACCACCCTACTACATTCTATCGCCACTCTCTCGTATAACAACAACATGTGCTCCTCTATCATTATCAACGACATCGACGGCAATATGTTGGAACGATTTGAATATACTTACATCGACGGACTTCTTGCAACAGAGTGGAGGTGGGTTTCATCGACCACTAAGACATACATCTACGCTAACGATGGACAAATACACGATATACAGAATACCGAACTTCGTGGCGACATTGTTGAAACAACACTCAACCAATTCCATTTCGGCTGGGAGAACGACAATTTGAAATACATATCTTATTCCGACAACGGACGTTCTTACCAGACCGTCGAATACGACAACACACTGCGTCCACGCGGTGTTATCTTTGGAAGCTTGACTTTTATGCCCGGCTACAACCAATTCTTCCATCCTCAGATTTTGTGGAGCAAAAACAACATGACCCAGCTGGAATGGTACGTCGGTGCACCCAGACCTTTGGAAATGAACTACACATACTCAGACGACAAGCCTGTAGCAGCAACAATGCAGTGGTTCGACGGCAGCCTCGCCAGCTGGACATACGAGTATATTGATTAAGATACAATAAAATAACAGAAACTTTTATGAAACGGCACTTTGCAACAGTCATTGTTCTGACAACAATGCTTAGTCTGACAATACAGGCACAGAATTTTTATTCCGTAACCCCTTCGGGCCACAGACTCTACTATAGCATCACCTCGGCCACGGACCATACCGTCTCGGTGGTGAGTCCCAGCCTCTATGAAGATGCATCTTTCTATAACAACCAATTTTGGGGCCATGACGAAGATCTGGTTATTCCCGACACAGTCTATAACGGCGGCGTGGCCTACTGTGTGACAGGCATAGGCAGCCAAGCACTCAACGTGCCGATGCACAGCCTCACCATTCCGCGGTCGATGCGCACCATCGGCTATCATGCCTTTGCCTCACCAGGGTCGGACATTAACAATTACTCCGTCAAAAACAACACAATGCGCGTACTATACTTCAACGCCGACAGCCTTGAGTACAGCGGCGGAATTTGGACGACTTACAACTATTGGATGCCCGCCTTCGAAGACTGCACACGGCTGGACACGGTGTATATCGGCGAGCATGTGAAGTATTTGCCCAAGTATCTTTTCAACAGTGGAGACTCGCTGCGATGCGTGATAATGGGCGACTCAGTACACACCATCGACACGAGCGCCATCGGTTTCTGTCTCAGGCTTGACAGCGTGCGCGTTTCACCATCATTGCGCTATATCGGGCCAGGAGCCTTCTACAATTCCCGTATACGCCATATCAACCTGCCTGACGGATTGCGCTTCATCGGTGCCGGTGCCTTCACAGACTGCGACAGCCTGAAGGAGGTGATGATACCAAATACGGTAGATTCCATAGGAAATAGCTGTTTCTTCAATTGTCGAAACATGCAACGGGTACGTCTGAGTAACAACATGACGCGCCTGCCCGACGACTGCTTTGTCTATTGCTATGCACTGAGCGACATGGACTTCGGCACGAGCCTGCAAGTCATCAGCGAGCGGGCCTTCTACCAGTGCCAGTCGCTGACAACCTTAACGTTGCCGGCCTCGCTCGACACGCTGAAGCACATGTGCTTCTCCGTATGTCCCATCGCCACGATCACCCTCCTTTCCACCACACCGCCCGTCACCATGGGCAACATATTCGCCTCGTCACAGAACCATTCCATCCCCGTGTATATCCCTTGCGGCACATATTCAGCCTACCATGCAGCCTCCACATGGAGCAGTTTCCCCAACCTCATAGAACATGCGCCATTCAGTTTAAGTGTGCAGGTGAACGACACCAGCATGGGTTACGTCGTAATAGAGAACAGTGCCAGCTGTACACAGCCCGTGGTGCTCACCGCCACGTCATATGACGGTTACCATTTCAGCCACTGGAACGACGGCGACATCAGCAATCCACGCACCGTGACTCTCACCGCCGACGTCTTCCTCACCGCCTTTTTCACACAAGACTCGCCTGTCCCCGACACCGTATGGCGCACCATCACGGTAACTGCCAACATAGACAGCGCCTGCGAGCCCTACGGCAGCGGCATCTATGCCGACAGCAGCACCGTGGAGATAGGCTACACCCTGCTTGACACCGCCACCGTCGGCGGACATTGGCAGTTCCTCGGCTGGAGCGACGGCCCCACGGAGAATCCGCGCAACATCACCGTCACCTCCGACACCGCCATCGTCGCCCTCTTCCAATGGGTTGACGAAACCACCACTCAAGCAATCACACAATCACACATTGAGGCAATCTCTGTATTTCCCAATCCATCGCACGGCGATGTAACCATCAGCGTTGACCGTCCTTCGGTCATCACCGTCCTCGACATGCAGGGACGCACGGTTATCCCCGCCACTCCAGTTAACTCCGACCTCCGTCTTACGACCTCCGACCTCCCGAAGGGCATCTACCTTGTCTGCATCGGGACGACGGCAGTACGTAAAATAGTAGTATTATAAAAGTCAAAGATATTATGAAAACAAACCAATTCAAAAAAATGGCCATGCTGCTCTTTGTGGCAGCCACAATATTCACATTCTCGTCCTGCGGCAAGGACAATACAGACACTATAACAGACGCCCCCGAGACGGTGGCAAACACGGAGTGGGAGTGGAGTGATCTCAACAACACCTCAGGATTGATTGATCTTGAGGTGGGGTTCAATGGCCCAAAACTCGCCGAGTTAATATATACGGACATGAACACAGGTCTTATGCTAACCGATGTATTGCTTGGAACATATACCTACTCAAACGGCAATGGTACATTGACATTAAAAGATGAAACTAACAATACCACGGTCAACCTCTCCTTCACGATTAGTGAGACAACGATGAAGCTCAACTTCAGAGATATCACCTACACGCTCACCAAGAAACAGTGACAATATGAAAGCAGCAACAAAATTCATCGCCCTGCTGGCTGTCGTGATTTGCTTTGCGGCCTGCAACAAAGAAGAATTCCGCCACGAGCGTGACATCACCTATTCCGTGGCTGAGAATACCACCACCGTGCACCTCTCCACGGAGGCGGAGTGGGATGCCCTGCTGAAGCAGTTCTGCGACTATGCCAAAAGCGGCAGCAGTGTGACTTTCTACAACGTAAAAAAGAGTCAGTCTAAAGATTCCCGAAAATACAGTTCCCCGAAGGAAACCGTAACCTACAGCACCACTTCACGCGAGGAAATGAAGGCATGGATGGCACGTATGGAAGATGCGGGCAAGACTGTCACCGTGACTTACGACCCATCCACCGGCACCTGGAACGGCGCCGCATACGCCACCGCACCACCGCCACAGAACGATAGCACGCAATGGGTTGACCTGGGTCTGCCTAGCGGCCTTCTATGGGCGAGGTGCAACATAGGGGCCAGTGCTCCCGAGGAATACGGAGACTATTTCGCTTGGGGCGAGACGCATCCCAAGGGTTCTTATAATTGGGAAACATACATCCATTGCAACGGACAGTACCGGCTGACTAAGTACAATAACTGGGCTCCTTGGGGAGACAACGGATATACAGACACCCTGACCACACTGGAACCATGCGACGATGCTGCGACTGTAAACCTTTGCGGCGGGGCACGCATACCTACAAAAGAGGAATGGAAAGAGCTTATTGACAACACCTCGTTAGAACGTATTACCATAAATGGAGTTTATTGCTATAAGTTTACTGCCACCAATGGCGACTCGCTTTTATTGCCACAAGGTGGTTCATACTGCGGTCCTGTTTTGAACATAGGGCCTGGCTTCTACTGGTCGAGTACGCTTGACACTACCCTAACAATTGAAGCATGGAGTTTCTCAGTCATGGAGGTACCGTGTATGTTGTCAGTCGATCGTAACTCTGGTTACACTGTCCGCTCCGTGCGTGCTACAAGTAACCAACATTGACAAGGACATTCTTTACCTATAGCCCCCACATCAGTTTGTCGCGGATGGCGGAGAAAAAGTTCTGCTTCTCGATACGGACAAGCTGGGTGTGATAGTCGGCCTTGCAAATCTCGATGACACTATCACCGCCGAGCTGACAGACATACGAATCAACGCCAAGGGTGAAGCGGACATCTGATTCCTCGTCGTGGAGACGCAGACGGACGTTGTCACTCAGTATGACAGGGCGTTGCGTGAGGGTATGTGCCGCGATGGGGGTGATGACAAGGCTGCCCGAATCGGGAGTCAGAATGGGTCCACCGCAGCTAAGGGAATAAGCCGTGGAACCTGTCGGCGTAGCGACAATGACACCGTCGGCGGCATAGGTGGCCACCATGTCGCCATTCACCTCAACCTGCGTGTGCAGCAGTGGACTCTGTTCGCAGCGATGCAAATAGACTTCGTTGAGGGCACTAAGCTCCTGAGTCTCGTTGCCATAGTGAATCACCACCTCGAGCATAGTTCGGCGTTCAATGGTGTAACGCCTGTTGTAGAGGCAATCGACCAGCTTGTCGATGTCGTCGCGACCTGCGGTGGTGAGAAATCCCAAATGACCGAAATTGATGCCTACTACAGGAACGCCGGCACGACCAATCTGATGCACAGCGTTGAGCAGGGTTCCGTCGCCGCCTATGGAAATCATTACGTCGATAGGCTTGTCGGGCGTCCAGTCGTTGACAAGCTCGATGCCGTATTTCTGCAACGACTGTTCAAGTGCGTGGCGGCCTTTGATATGTTCTTCGGTTTTGTTTTTGGTATGAATGGCTACTTTCATGGTGAATTATTGGATTAGCAGGACAGTGCCGACGATTTGCTGGTCGGTGCCGTTTGTTTGACGATAGTTGATTTTATAGACATAAACCCCCGACGGCATCAGCGCACCCTTATAGCGTCCATCCCACACAGCCGCAGGGTCTTCTGTCTGAAAGAGCAGCAGCCCCTCACGGTTGTAAATGAGGAAACTATAGCCGTCGGGATTCATATATACAAATTGTGGACCAAAACGGTTGTTGGAGGCTTCGGTAGGAGTGAAAGCGTTCGGAAGCCAAGCGACTATCTGTTTAGCAAACTGACTGGAGAAACTCTGCAACGTGTCGGAGTGCTGCCATTGTGAGTCGTTGCCCTCAGAGGCGACAATTTTGAACTGCATGGGGCCGTCGGAGTCGGACAGATAAGACAAATAGATAAACGACGTGGCTGCAGTGGTGCCTAGCGACACCCAACCGGTAGAGCCTATGGGAGCCTTCAGGACTTCGTATGAAGTGGTGCCCTCCCATCCATCGTAGGGGTTCCACGAGATAAGCAGGTCCTCACCCTGCTCCACCACTTGCGGCAAGAGCGTAGTGCCACTTTGCGAACGTATTTCGTTGCGGCCACAACCATCAATTACGCCGAAGAAATAGGAAATTGTGGATTCTTTCGGGTTGGCGGTATTATCCTGCCAAGTGAGCAGTCCTGTTGGGTCGGGCTGGCAGTGCGCCACGATTGAGGCTTCAGCGCCGTCAACTGAACGGTAGATACGGTAGTCATTAGACTGGAATTGCGGGTCGGTCTGTCCAGTTATGCTGACCTCTGTACCTTCGTCGTTCACCGAGACCTTACGCATATAGAGATACTTAGGTCGCTCGGCTGACGAGAAAATCCATTCCACTTTATTGCTGACGGCATAGTACTGACTGCCAACTGCCTTCACGTATGCTCTGAGAGTGACGGTGTTGCTCGCAATGGTGAATGTGACCGTGCAGGAGCCGTTTCCTGCAACACGCGCCGCCTCGCGGAAAGGACTGTCGTTCTCGCTTATCCAGACTTCATAGTGGTCCACACCGACTGGCATGTTGAGGTATTCGTTCCAAGACGCTGTCACGGTGAGGTCGCACGGGACAGTCTGAAGACGTAGAACCATATTGTTGCATGCATCGGTAAGCGCCGAGGCCTGCCGGCATGAGTCGAATGCACAGATGCGGAACAAGTGGACCTCGTCGGCAGCAAACTGCGAAGGCCTGTACTGTGTGTTGGTGCGCCCGAAAACAGTGTCGATAGCCATGCTCGGCGTGCCCTCGCAGACAAGGTAGCCCATGATGTCGGTGTCGGGGCTGGGGTTCCATTGCAATAGTAGCTGCTGCGTTTCGTCATCCACCGTCACCACACCCCACGAGGCAACTGCGGTGGGTTCGTCGTCGGTGACATTGACCGCAGCGAACCCAGGGTAGTCATTACTCCCTATAGTCTTGGTTATACCGTAACGCACTGTATCGTCGCACACGGCACGGTCAAGATGGTCTATATAGAACGAGTCGGTAGTGACAGCAACCAGAATCAGAGTATTTTCATCTGGATAGGAGCGATAAACCGACGTCTCCAACCCTGGGGGCGAGTTCCATGAAAGCTCCACGGTGCGAGCGGCAATCTGATGGGCCTGCATTGGGATAGAGTCGGCCCAAGCGGAAAGCTGGAAGTTGAGAACCAATAGTATGAGTAGCAGTTTTTTCATCTTATAAAACGTTTTTCCTCAATACTATAGACTCTGTCGCAATGTGCTATTGTGGCGGCGCGGTGCGCTATGATTATCATTGTACGGTCGTGCATGGTGTCACGCAGCAGATCGGTGAACTGCTGTTCGGTGGAGGCGTCGAGGGCGGCGGTGGCCTCGTCCATGACTACGATGCCAGGGTTTCCTACAAGAGCACGCGCTATATTGACTCGCTGGCGCTCGCCACCCGAAAGGCGGCTGCCACCGTCGCCGATGTTGGTCTTTATGCCGTCATGGAGGTTCTGTACTATGGAATCCACTTGGGCGACATGCATGGCTTGTGCGATGTCGTCAGAAGTGAAATTATCGCGCCCGAAACGGATATTGGCCTCGAGGGTGTCATTGAAAAGCATCGGGTCCTGCGAGATATAGGCAATGCAGCCTGCACGGTCGGCGGCAGTGGTGGGTTTGCCGTTGATAAGAATCTCTCCCTGCTGGGGGTCCATCAAACCAACCAAAAGTCGACCCAGTGTTGTCTTTCCCGACCCGCTCTCGCCCACAATAGCGGTATGTTGGTGCATGGGGACAGAGAAGTCCAGATGCGAAAAAACAGGGCATCCGTCGTATGAGAAAGAGACATCACGTAGTTCTATACTTGTTGGATTGTTGACTTTTTCGCAGACAAGGGGTCTTCGTTCCGTTGCCGGGTTCCCATCTAACGCCTCCATCAAGCGCTCCTCTACTCCTCTACCCTTCTTAAGCTGGGCAATGGCGTTGCTGAAATCTTTTATCGGCGCAAGCAGCAGCACATAAATCATTATGTAAGAAATGAACAGAGCAGGCGACAGAGATGCCGCGTCGCCAAGGATGCGGTGTGCTCCAAGAATTAGGATAACGACAACGATGGTGTTGCCCACAAAGTCGCTGAGAGGCGATGCTGCATCAATTCTGCGATAAATGGAGGTGCGCTGACGGGTAAAGGTGCGATTCTGTGCCCGCTGGCGGTCGTTGACATAGTCTATCGCCGTCGCCGCCTTAATTTCTTTCAGCGAATCGATAGTCTCCTGTGTTGTAGTCATTAAATCGCCGTTGAGGTTCTGCAACTTCTTGGACTGCCTCTTCAATTTGCGGCTTGCCGACAGAAGCAAGGTGCCGACAAGCATCACTGCAACGACCATCAAGGTCATTCTCCAGTCAAGATAGAAGAGCATGAAAATATAGATAACCATCGTCAGTACCGAAGAGATAATCATTCTGATACTTTCAAGCATATTGTTCTCGTATTCAGTTATGTCGTTGCTCATCCGCGAAAGCCACTGCCCCTGGTGCTGCTGCGACCATCCAGCAAATGGCTGATGCAAAACAGCGGCATGGAGCCCGTTGCGGATGTCGTACAAGACTTCCGTCTTCACACGCGCAAACGAAACCGTCGAGAAATAGGAACAGACATTCTTCAGTCCGTAGAGCACAAAAAGCAGCAGGGCATAGTAGATTAACGCCAACATAGTCCCCTGCCCTACAAGGAAAACATAGATTTTGGACAACAGTGCCTCGATGGGGTTGGCATTGCCTATGGAAAAGCCAATGTTGCCCTCGCCAGATGGAAATATAAGTTGCAGGAAATCGGCCACACTCAGCGCAGTTGCCACGGTGAACAGTGCCGCTAACGCCGACGTGAAGACAAAGACAGCCATCATGCCTGACTGTCTTTGCATTGCGCTGTGTGTGATGCCTTGTGCCATCTGTGTCAGATCTCCTCGGCGTAACCAAGATAATTGTGCGGAGTGATGGCTTTCAGGCGCTCCTTGACTTCGGGAGCCACATCAAGGCCATCGATAAAAGCCGTCATGGTGGCGGCTGTCACCTTCTCGTTGGTGCGCGTGAGCTGCTTCAAGGCCTCGTAGGGGTTGGGGTAGTCAACGCTGCGCAGGACGGTCTGGATTGCTTCGGCTGTAACGGCCCAGTTCTCTTCAAGGTCTTCATGCAACTTGGCTTCGTTAAGTAGCAGTTTACCCAGACCTTTTTCAAGTGACTGGAGGGCTACAAGCGAATGAGCCAGCGGGACACCGAGGTTGCGGATTACCGTTGAGTCGGTAAGATCGCGCTGCATGCGAGAGATGGGCAGCTTCATCGAGAAGTGGGTTAATAGCGCATCGGCGACACCCAAGTTGCCTTCGGCGTTTTCAAAGTCGATGGGGTTGACTTTGTGTGGCATTGCCGAACTGCCTACCTCACCGGCCTTGATGCGCTGGCGGAAATAGTTCATCGAGATATAGGTCCATATATCACGGCAGAGGTCAATCAGTATGGTGTTCAACCTTCTCACACCGTCCATGTATGCAGCAAGGTGGTCGTAGTTTTCAATCTGCGTGGTTAGCTGCTGGCGTTGCAGTCCAAGGTGTTCCTGCAGGAACTTGTCGCCAAACTTGCGCCAGTCTTTTTGGGGATAGGCCACCCTATGAGCATTGTAGTTGCCCGTGGCTCCGCCGAATTTGCCTGTGAATGGTACTGCGTCAAGAGCCTTCATCTGTTCCTCCAGACGATAGACAAAGACCATGATTTCCTTGCCAAGAGCTGTAGGAGAAGCCGGCTGACCGTGGGTGTGTGCAAGCATGGGAATAGCCTTCCACTCCAAAGCCAGTGCCTTCAGCTTCTCGGCCAGCGACACATATGCAGGGCGTATCACAGTTTCGTGGGCTTCCTTCATCATCATCGGGAAAGCCGTGTTGTTAATATCCTGCGAAGTGAGACCGAAATGGACCAGTTCGCGCGGAAGGGTGCTCTTCATGGCGTCGAGTTGCTCTTTGATGAAGTATTCGACAGCCTTCACGTCATGATTTGTTGTCTTTTCTATCTCCTTAACTCGTGCCGCCGATTCGAGCGACCACTTGCGGTAAATGTCGCGCAACGCCTCTTCGGGGATGTTTTCTACATTTGCAAGTTCACGCATCAGAGCGATATAGTATTCGATTTCCACTCTCACACGGTAGCGTATGAGTGCCGATTCCGAGAAAAAAGGAGCCAACGGCTCAGTTTTCCCACGATAACGCCCGTCGATAGGCGAAATTGATTCCAGTATATTCATTGTTGGTTATTATTATTCTACAAGGTTTTTATTCTCAAATTCCTCCTTTTCCAGCAGCTGGATTATCTTTCTGTTTGAGGCGGCATGGCGCAGACCCATGGCATACATCTGGTTGTGCATGTCTGTACCCAAAAATTCGACCCAGCCGTTCTCAATGAACTCAAACGCCTTCTTGCGCGACTCCTCGCCGTAGAAACCGTCCAACGACAGGATATTGACTTGGAAATAAACTCCCTGCTCCTTCATCTGCTCCATAAGTTTGTCGTGAACATTAAAATATGGATAGCGTTCGGGGTGCGCCAGAATGATGTCATAGCCCTCCATCTGCCGGTTGAAGATTACCTCGTCATAGCCCATTACAGGCTGGTGCAGCGAGAGTTCAAGAAGGAGCAGACCCTTTGCCGAGCCCCTCTTCGGGTCGGCAAAATGTAACGTCTGCAGATTGCCATGCTCCACATGCTCCTGAAAACCATCGTCAATGCGGTATTCGCCTGAGATGCCTTTTAGTTCAGGAAGGTTCTTATCTCCTTTATTGCGTGCCACCTCATCCTTGAAGTTCTCATATTTTACAAGGATATCCTCTTCCCTGTTTGGAAATCGTGGGTACTGGTAGTGCGGTGTCAGCCTCGCCTCTTCAAAGCCGACCTCTTTCATCACTTCAAGTACATCCAACGATTCTTCAAGCGATTTGCTTCCGTCGTCCACCAAAGGCAGTAGGTGGCTGTGCATATCCGTTCGCAGTGGCGCGAAAGTTGGAGGAGTCTTTTTCTTTTTGAATAATCCAAACATAACTAATCTATTCTTGTGATTTTGGCTCCCAAAAGATTCAGGCGTTCGTCTATCTGCTGGTAGCCGCGGTCTATCTGTTCAATGTTGTCTATATGGCTTGTTCCCTGGGCCGCCATTGCCGCGATGAGCAGTGCTACACCGGCGCGGATGTCGGGCGAGGTCATGTGCATACCTCTCAGCGGATGTTCTCGCGCCAGTCCAATAACCGTGGCGCGGTGCGGGTCGCAGAGAATGATTTGCGCACCCATCTCTATCAGCTTATCTACAAAGAATAGACGGCTTTCGAACATCTTCTGGTGTATCAGCACACTACCGCGCGCCTGTATGGCAGTGACAAGTGCAATGCTTATCAAGTCGGGGGTGAATCCCGGCCATGGAGCATCGGCAATGGTCAATATCGAACCATCCATGAAACGGTCTATCTCATACACCTCTTGTGATGGGATGTAGAGATCATCTCCTTTCTGCCATATCTCAATGCCGAGTCTGCGGAAAATCTGCGGAATGAGGCCAAGATGCTGCAGGGCTACATTACTGATGGTGATGTCGCTCTGGGTCATTGCCGCCATACCGATAAAGCTTCCCACCTCAATCATGTCGGGAAGTAGCCTATGGTCGGCGCCATGGAGGGAATCAACTCCTTCAATTGTCAGTAGATTGCTGCGCACACCAGAAATGCGAGCTCCCATACGGTTGAGCATTTCGCAAAGCTGGTAAACGTATGGCTCGCAGGCAGCGTTCATGATTGTCGTTGTGCCCTTGGCCAACACTGCAGCCATGATGATATTGGCGGTACCAGTGACACTCGCCTCGTCAAGCAGCATGTAGCAGCCTTTTAGACCTTCCTTTGCGTTGAGTTGATAACCGCCGTAACTCATGCTTTTTCCTTTGTTGCCGACGTTAGAGATACGCAGCAGGAAATCTTCTATTACCGCTCCAAGGTTCTCGAGACCGGTCATGTGAGTGTCTATCCTGCGGCGACCTATCTTGTCGCCTCCGGGCTGGGGAACGACGGCTTGTCCGAATCGGGCAAGCAGAGGTCCGGCAAGCATGATACTGCCACGCAGACTTGCAGCCAATGCACAGTACTCGGCAGAACCAAGCACCTCGAGGTTGATTTCATCGGCTTGAAATATAAATGTCCGTCCCACTCCCTGCCAAGGTTCTTCAGTCACCTTGACACCAAGCAGCTTAAGCAGTTTTATGAGGTGGTTCACATCCCTGATGTCAGGTATGTTCTCTATCCTTACGGGTTCCGGAGTAAGCAAAACGGCACAGATGACCTGCAGTGCTTCGTTCTTGGCACCCTGCGGAGTGATGGTTCCGCTAAGTCTGCGTCCTCCTTCTATCTCGAATGTTGACATAATCGGCCTCCCCTATTTTTTCTTTTTCTTCTTCTTGCTCGGGCGTGTCGACTCTGTCGGCAGGCTGATGCTATTCACATAGATACTCTTGCCATGGAGGTTCTTTCCGACACGTGGGTCGCTGGACATCTGTTCCATTTGGTTGACAACAATCTCGTCGTCCGACAAATCGCCATTCCATACAAGATAAGACCGTTTAGCCTGCTGTGCTATAAGGTTGGTAAGGGCATCATACTCCTCACCATCGGGGGTCTCACCAAGCTTCTTCATCATCGACTCAAGATAAGCCCCATAGTGGCGCATGCGGATATTCGAGTTTTTGTAAGGAAGACGTTTGGCGGGAGCATTGGCCATGTTCTGCCTACGGGTTTTGAGTGTTTCAAGTTCCTCTGAAGAGAAAGGCCATGCCGAAGCAAGACGGAAGTCGGAGAGAATCATTAGATGGTCCCACAGTTTGTGGTATGATACATCGTCGCGCAGCGACATTCCGCTTATCTGACCCATGACGGCCACCAAAGCACGGGTAGCTTCGTTGCGGGTCTCGCCCTCATCAACAGTACAGACATAGTCTATCATTTTTTTGACACTGCGTCCGTATTCGCGGAATTGAAGGGAGTCTCTTTTGGTATTATATTCCATTGTGGTTGAATGTCGTTATTAATTCTAAATATATAATAACGCATGTTTGCTTGGAATATTATATAAAATTAGGTTATTTTTAAAACAATTCAAGAAATTCCGGTGGAATTGGCGTGTCAAGCTTGATGTCTTTTCCAGTTACAGGATGGCGAAAATGGAGACGGTAGGCATGCAACGCCAGACGGTTAAGCGGTGAATTATCCTCTTTGTAACCGTACATTGGGTCCTTGAGTATAGGGTGACCTATCTCCTTCATGTGAACACGAATCTGGTTGCGGCGTCCCGTGTCGAGCTTCATCTCGACAAGTGCAAAACGCCTGTTGTGCTTAATGGTGCGATAGTTTGTGACTGCAAGTTTTCCACCATTGTCAACGGGCGAGGAGATTACTGAGAACTCACCGTCAGTGAGCCATGTGCGGATGGTTCCGAAAAGTGGTGTTGGAGTGCCCCATGTTACCGCAATGTAGGCACGGTCATATACCTGCTCTTTCCAGTTGTGTTCCAAAGCGCGCGCAACCTCTTTTGTCTTCGCTACAATAAGGAGTCCTGATGTGTCGCGGTCAAGTCGATGAACTACATGAGCTCGTTGGCGCGAGCGGCGTTGTATGAAATAGTTGTTCAGTTCACTGATTACCGTGACATCGTTGGGGAAACTGCTACTGCTGAGCAGACCCACCGGTTTGTTGACAACAAGCAAGTAATGATCCTCAAAAACAATTGGCATTTTTCCTCGCATTAGTTGGTTGCGGTTCTCGTCACCCTCAATGACAACCTTCATACCTGGGTGGAGAGGAAAGTCAAACTGGGTGATGCGACGGGAGGCGATTATTACACGATGGGCAAGAATTTCCTTGTGTTTTGAACGACTGCTGTCAGGAAAAATCTTGGCGATTAATTCGAGTAGTTTTATTGATTCGGTGACTTCTATTTCGAGGGTTTTCATTGCTTAAAATTCTTGGAAAAATGTTCCACGGGAAACATAAGCATAACTATTTATTTCTGAGGATTCTGAAATATTTTTGTTATGAACATTCACAGGAGGGTTTTGAACAGATTATTCGTAGAGTTTGAGAATTTCGTATTGGTTGCCTAAAGAGGATATAATTTTCAACATATTTTCTTTGGTTATCACCAATGAGGCATGGTTGTCGTTTGGGTGGAAACTGACCTTTTCTGCATGAATCAGGCTCTCATCTACAAAAAGAATGACCTCATGGTTTGTGTCATTAAAAAGATTGAACAGACTGACGGAACCAGGCTTGACTCCTAAATAACGCATCATGCGTTCTGGCGAAGCAAAAGAGAGTTTTCCTTGATGCAAGATGTGTTCTATGGCATGAATGTCCATATCATGGCGACTGTCCATAATCACCAGATAATGCTTATTGCCTTTGTGGTTGCGAAAGAAAAGATTTTTGCAGAGAGTGGTCCCCTCGCCACGGTAAAACTGTGCGGCAATTTCGATGGTCGGTGCCTCGGGATGCTCATAGTAGTCGAAAGAGACACCCAATTCCGCGAGACGGTCGTAAACTATCTGTTGCCCTATCATTTGATAATACCCAAATCCTTAGACATTTGTAACATTCGGACAATGGGCTGCTTGGCACGCTCTATAAGTTCATCGGAAAGAATGATTTCAGGTGTTTCATCGCGCAGGCAGCGATATAGTTTTTCAAGAGTATTCATCTTCATATAGGCACAGTCAAGACAACCGCAGCTGGACGACGACGGAACCGCAATGAATTCCTTGTCCGGATTGCACCGCTTCATCTCATAAAGAATGCCTGATTCCGTAGCAACAATAAAACGATGGTTGGATGACTTGGAAATATAGTTGAGCATGGCCTTGGTAGAACCAATGAAATCGGAGACTGCAAGGACGGCAGAATTGCACTCTGGATGTGCAACAACTTCAGCATCAGGATTAGCGAGTTTCAGTTTTAATATATTCTCAGCCTCAAGAGCGTCGTGAACAGTGCAAACTCCATTCCAGAGAAGCATGTTGCGCCCAGTCTGACAATTAATGTAACCGCCAAGATTTTTGTCAGGTGCAAAAATTATCTTCTGGTCAGCTGGAAAAGAATTGATAAGTTTCTCGGCATTACCTGAAGTGCAAATAAGATCTGATTCAGCTTTGACTTCGGCTGAGCAGTTGACATAAGAGACAACAATATGACCAGGATGTTCTGCTTTGAAACGTCGTAGGTCCTCACCAGTGCAGGACTCAGCCAAAGAACAACTCGCATTGACATCAGGAAGCAGAACCTTGCGAGTCGGATTGAGAATTTTTGCTGTTTCGGCCATGAAATGGACGCCACAAAAAACAATGATTGGAGCATCTGTTCGCTCGGCCTCTTGAGCCAGTGCAAGACTGTCACCGATATAGTCGGAGAGTTCCTGTATTTCATCAATCTGGTAATAATGACCTAAGATTACGGCATTCTTTTCTTTTTTTAACCTGATAATCTCGTTTTTCAGTTCCAAATCTGTCATAATATTTTGTGTTTTACAAAATGCAAATTTACAAAAAAAAAATAAAAATGAAAATGAATTTATTTCAAACAAACAAAAAACAAAAAATAAAGATTATTTAAAAAAGTATTTTCTTTTATTTTTTTTATGACTGTTCATTTGTTGAAAACAGCTTGTTTTCTATAGATTTCATGCATAGCAATTCACAGCATATAACATAGATATTAATATCAAAAAATATAGATTTTCATAATATTGCAGACTTATTAACAGCATGTGAAATTATGATTAAACAACTATATGTTGAAATTGTTTTTTAGGTTAAAATCCTCCTCAAAATTTAATGATAAAATTTGAAAAATATCCACTTTTCAACACTAATGTAAACTATCAACAAAATGAAATATTTTTCAACAAACAATTTAAACTATTTCTGACAGACAATGTTAATAACATAACAAGATACTGTGTATTAGAAAAATCACTCGTTTTTATGGTAAATGTTTATAAATATAAATATTGATGCGTCAATTTATTACATTTTTTTTTGTACCTTTGCAAGGAAAAATTATATGTTAATATGACACAAAACAATATAGAAACGATACCTATTGCATCTGATCATGCAGGGTATGAATTGAAAGAAATTGTTATAAAACATCTTGAAGCCAGAAACTTCACTGTGAAGGATTTCGGAACCTATTCATCAGATAGTGTTGACTATCCCGATTTTGCACATCAGGTTGGTAGTGCTGTGAACAAAGGTACTTACAAGCGTGGAATTGTTATCTGCGGTTCTGGAAACGGTGTACAGATGACTGTGAACAAATATCCAAATGTGCGTTGCGCTCTGTGTTGGAATGAGGAAATTGCCAAACTTGGACGTCAGCACAATGATGCAAATATGATTGCTCTTCCGGCAAGATTCATTCCGGCTGAATTGGCTTTGAAAATTGTGGACCTCTTTCTCGACACCGAATTTGAAGGTGGACGTCATCAGCGCCGCGTAGAGAAAATAGGAAAACTGTTAGTATGAACAACGAATATTATATCAACTTTTTAGACACTTCTGAGAAAGCTATAAAAGAAGGCAAGGGACCAGCTGAATTCCAGCTGAAAGCCAATATGGATTTACCCCTTTCTGACAAAGAGGCTATGTCGGCCAGATTGAGTGCTGCTCTGAACAAAAGCATAGAAAATTTGGATGAGGAATTAACCAGATTCGAGAAAAATTTCTCGGGCAAACATACGGCGGTTTTCTGGGCATCGGACTACAATGACGTCTTCTCGGCACTGAAGAAGATTTTCAAAACACAGAAAGCTAAGTCGGTACGCCTCCCAAATGTCAATGCATCAACAATATTCAGAGAAATAGGCATTAAGTATTTCCTGCATGAAGAAAAAATGGAACTGTCGGAAGATGGAGAAGTACAGTTTTTTGTGGCTGATATGCTTTTTTCCGACACTGGAACCATCCTTCTGCTGAACCAATCAGCCAACAGTTTCGCCAAACTTAACAACGCAAAGACTAACATCTTCTTTACCACTATTGACAGAATAACTACAAGCAGTAACTGGGCTGAGATTTACCAGCAGACGGCGACTTACCGCACACGGGGAATGAATCAGGACTACATACTTTTCAAAGGTTCACAGAACTGCAACAATTACCTGTTTATTATTGACAATCAACGTACTTCATTATTAACGGAGAAAAACTTGCGTCAGTCTCTGACCTGTCTGCAGTGTGGTAGATGCAACGATGTATGTCCAGTGTTGCAAACCATTGGTGAGGAGCCTTACAACAACGTCTTCACCGGACCTGTTGCCAACATCGTACTACCTCATCTTGAAACTATGGAGAGCTATAAACATGTGGTTTACGCCTGTACTCTTTGCGGTCGTTGCGAAGAGGTCTGCCCTATTTCACTTCCTATCCGCGATATGATTATTGATTCGCGCCAGTCTATGATTGCCAATGGTCAGTTGGAAAAAAAGGACAAACACATGATGGCTGCACAACGAAAAATCCTCCTCAGCCGCTCAAAAATGAACAGTTCCAAATTCATCAGAAAATACTTGCTCAACAAATACCTTTCGCCTGACTTCAAGAAAACCCGCAAGACCCCTCCCCTCTCCGACCAACCATTCAATAAACTGTTCCATTAATGACTAACGAATACCAATTTCCAGAAAACGAGTATCAAAGTCTTATGACGGAGATAGCACAATGTCCTCTGAGCAATGCTGAAGAAAGGGATACATTTGCTGTGCTGTTCTCTTGCATTGACAACACCACACTGAACGGGACCGATTCGAAGGAGTCAGTAATTAAATTTGTCCAAAAGACACAAGAAATGTGCGTTGAGGATTTATTACATGTGGCTGCTGTATGTGTTTATCCTATGTATGTATCCGATGTCAAAAACTATCTTAAAGACAGTACAATACATGTTGCGGCAGTGGCAGGAGGATTTCCTGCAGGACAGATACCTTCACAACTGAAAACAGACGAGGTGAGGTATGTGATAAACTCGGGTGCCGACGAGGTGGACTTTGTCATCAACAGGGGTGCCTTTCTGTGCGGTGACAAACAACAGGTGTTCGACGAGATAGCGGCAGCTAAAGAAATATGCGGCACTAAGCTGTTGAAAGTCATCATTGAAACTGGCGAACTTGGAACATCGGAAAATATATACAATGCATCACTGCTTGCTCTTGAAGCGGGAGCTGATTTCATCAAGACATCGACAGGCAAGATTTCTGTCGGAGCCACACCACAGTCGGCATTTGTCATGCTTAGCGCATTACGGGATTTTTGTAAAAATTATAAAAAGGATGCAGGTTTCAAGGTAGCGGGAGGATTGTCGTCTCTCTCCGAAGCACTTGTTTACTATAGGCTTGCGAAAAAAATATTATTTCCAAAAATTATTTCAAATCAGAACTTTAGAATAGGAACAAGCAGACTTACATCACAGATGTTTAATTTTTTAACACAGCAATAGCCCAAATTTTAGATTTTTTTTTGTTACTTTGCACTTTTAAAGCAACAATATATATATAATTTATTATTTAGATGAAACCACTACAACAGAAACTCTCCAGATACTCGGCTCCGCAAGAGGCCAAAGCTAAGGGAGTTTATCCGTATTTCAGAGAAATTTCGAGTGACCAGGATACCGAGGTCTTGATGAACGGCAAAAAGGTTTTGATGCTTGGATCCAACAGCTATCTTGGTCTCACGAATCATCCTAAAATCAAGGAGGCCGCAAAGGCTGCCATAGACAAGTATGGCACTGGATGCGCCGGTTCTCCCTTTCTTAACGGTACACTTGACATTCATATCCAACTGGAAAACATCCTCGCCGATTTCCTCGGTAAGGATGGAGTGATGCTCTTCTCAGCCGGTTTCCAGGCCAATTCAGGAGTCATTCCCTGTGTCACTGGACGTAACGACTATGTCATTTTTGACGAGATGGACCACGCTTCGATCATCGAAGGGAAACGCCTTACTTTTGCTTCAACATTGAAATACCGCCACAACGATATGGCTGACCTGGAGCGAGTCCTCCAGCGTTGCCCTATAGACGCTGCCAAACTGGTAGTTACCGACGGTGTTTTCAGTATGGAGGGCGATGTGGCTAAACTGCCGGAAATACAGGTACTTTGCGATAAATATCAGGCAACACTGATGGTTGATGAAGCTCACGGTCTTGGTGTCTTCGGACGCGAGGGACGTGGTGTCACCGACCATTTTAACCTGCTCGACAAGACAGAGCTGATCATGGGTACTTTCAGTAAGTCGCTTGCCTCCATTGGCGGTTTCATCGCAGCCGACAAAGAGACTATTAACTGGATGCGTCACAATGTACGTCCTTACATCTTCACGGCGAGCATTCCTCCATCGGCAACAGCATCGGTCATTGCTGCTATTGAAATTATGCGAAGCGAACCAGAACGTCAGGAAAACCTTTGGAAAGTAGCCAGATATGCACTCAAATCTTTCCGTGAGGCAGGATTCGAAATAGGTAATACAGAGACACCTATCATCCCGCTCTATGTTCGTGACAATGACAAGACTTTTATGGTGACACGAATGTTGCTTGACGAGGGTGTATTTGTCAACCCAGTCATCTCGCCTGCCGTTCCACCCGAGGATACTCTGATTCGTCTCGCCTGGATGGCTACTCATACCATCGAACATGTCGATTTTGCTGTCGACAAGACTGTCAAGTGTTTCAAAAAGTTAGGTTTACTCTAAACAGATTGCTTTATGTCAAACATCGTCATCAGTGAAGTAAATAGCCGGCGTCAACTTAACAAATTCATCGCTTTTCCCAACAAACTTTTCAAAGAGGTACCTACATACGTGCCGCCTCTGAACCGTGACGAACGGGCTCTGCTGACTGACAAAAACCCGTCGCTTGAACATTGTGACCTTAAAATGTTCCTTGCCTTACGTGAAGGAAATGTTGTTGGCCGTGTGGCAGCAATAATCAACCATTCTGTCAATGAGCATTGGAACAAAAAAGCTGTACGGTTTGGATGGTTTGACTTTATTGAGGACTTCGATGTCTGTCAGGCTCTTTTCGACAAGGTTGTAGAGTTTGGTAAAAGCAAGGGTATGACTTTTATTGAGGGTCCTTTTGGCTTTACCGACATGGACAAAGAATGTTGGGTCATTGATAATTTTGATGGATATCAGAATCTCAGTACACTCTATAATCCAAAATATTACATTGATTTCATTGAACGGCTCGACTGCAAGATTCTATGCCGGTGGCAGCAGTATAAATTGCCTGCTAACCAGCCTGTTCCTGATAAGGTGGCACGAATCAATGAACTAATTCTGCAGAAATATAACCTCAAGCTTCTGCGCTTTAAAAAACGCAGTGAGGTTATGCCTTATGCACGCAAGTTTTTCCATACACTCAATGATGCTTTCAAGGACCTCTACGACTTTGTGCCGATGACCGAAAAAGAAATAGATGTCTATATCAAGGAGTATTTCCCCTTCCTTAACCTTGATTTCTGTAATTTTGTTGTTGACCAGGACGACAACCTTGTTGCTTTTGGTCTCAGCATACCAAGTCTTACAGAGGCTTATAAGAAAGCAAAAGGGCATCTATTCCCCTTTGGATGGTACCACCTGCTGCGTGCCCTGCACAAATTCAATACAATAGACCTGCTGCTCAATGGAGTGCATCCTGCCTGGCAGAAACGCGGAGTTCACTCCATCTACTATGCCGAGATGAACCGCAACGCTATTAAGCATAATGTTACGTTGGCATACTCTAATCCACAGATTATTGGAAACGAGGCAGAAAAGATATGGGGTACTACCTATCAAACAGAACCTCTTATGAAACGCGCTGTCTTCGGCAAAGAAATATAGTATTACATTAATCAGATTATCAATTATATCACTTTAAACCCAAGTCGGCCTAATGACTGATTTGGGTTTAAACTATCTCCCAGACTTTATACTTTATAATAATTCCTCAAAATACCAACCATCCAGTTTCCAGGGAGGATACGTTTGAGTAGGACTGAAAGTTTCTGCTCGAGGTTGGCAACCACATAGCGCAAGTGTGGACGCTTGGATTCAATGATTTTCTCTATCTTCTTAGCCAGTATTTCGGGCTTCAGGCCGCCGTTCTCCTCCTTTTCGATAAGTAACAGCGAACGCTTGAAGCTGTCGCCGTAGGCCTCACTTTTGGCCGTCAAATCGGAATTACGTCTTCGAGCTGTAAAGTTGGTGGCAAAATCACCGGGTTCAACCATTGAAACTTTGATTCCAAAACCTTTGACTTCGGCGGCCAGTGCCTCGGTAAAACCCTCGATGGCAAACTTCGAGGCAGAATAGAAACCCTGATAGGGCAATCCCATGACGCCGCCTATGGAACTGAGGTTGATGATCTGTCCCCCACCCTGTTTGCGCATCACTGGCAGCACAGTCTGGCACACATTGACGCAGCCGCGGAAATTGGTGCCCATCTGCAACTCTATCTCCTCATTTGTGGCCAGTTCCAGTGAACCGCCGATGCCCATGCCGGCATTGTTCACCACCACGTCAAGTTTTCCACACTCATCTACAACTTTCTGAATGCCAGCTTTTATTGACTCTTGGTTGCGTACGTCCATAACGATAAAGCGAACAGTGTCATGTTTCACCTCATTGCGGCTTGTGCCGTAAACCATGTAGCCTTTCGCCGCCAAGCGTTCCGCCGTCGCCTTGCCAAATCCAGACGACGCACCGGTAATTAAAACAACTTTATTCATATTTTATGTTTTATTTTGCAAAGGTACACATTTTTATTGAAACAAATACAATCCTGTCCATTAAATGATGAAAACATTAAAATAAACTATCTACTATCTACCAACGATCGAGGGTTCTCTTCATTCTTTTTCGTTTGTCGCTTTCTCTAACTTTTCTTTTTCCTTAGCCAAAAAGAAAAGTTGCAAAAGAAAAGGGCTTGGTTCGTCGAAGTAATACCGCTGAAGAAATTGCTAAAATCATACCACTTCAAGCTAAAGCGATCTAACGCGCTTCGCTTGAACGTGATCGCTTTTTAACGCTTTCCGTGATATGATTTCTTTACGCAATTTCCTCAAAACTGGTGGGGACGAAGGGAAATAACGTTAAGGAGTTTCTATTTTATTACGCTTCTTCAACACGAATTTCTTAACGGTAATTTCTCAAAGCCGGAGGGGGAAGGAGATTCCGGATCAAGTCTGGAATGAGGACGGGCATGGAAGGGTGTTGGATACTGTTGGTTGAATATTAGTGAATTAAGGTAGGTTTGGAGGTGGCAGAGGGGGAGATGGTTTACTTGGTACATGGTATATTCCGTTGTGTCTGGATTTTTTTTTCTTTTTTTGCTAATTAATAAAAGAATAAATAATTAATGAATATTCTTATTTATAAAAAGGAAAGAACAGAACAGCAAAACAGAAAAACAAAACGGAATAAACTATGTACCATGTACCAAGTCGTTTTTTGGCAAATGGTTTTTCCCATAATGGAAGGGTATTTTGTGGAGATCCTCTTGGATGGGTCTTGGGTGACTATTGGGGGCCTCTCACTCAGAGTGTCACTATAGGCATCGGTTATCTTTATTCTTTTTTGCGTTTTTTTCGCTAACTTTTCTTTTTATATACTGAAACAAATAATAAAAATCTACGTTAAACGTTATGAAAAAATATTTTGAAAAAATTTAGAACAATGAAAAAAAGCAGAATTTTATTAGTCGCAGTTGCACTGCTGACAGTTATGGGTCTCACATCATGCGAGAAAACCGCAGACAAAATCCTCGGCTCGTGGGAATTGACATCAATGACTATAATTGACAACGAAGATTTTGATATAGAATTGGAGGGTTCCATATGGACATTTAATGCAGACAACACCTTTAGTATTATGGGGAATGGAGAAATAGTAGGAGGAACTTACAGCGTCAAAGATGAACAACTTGTTGCTCGTTTACTCGCTGTTTATTCTGAGGAGAGTGAAGAATTGAATTTTATTATGGATGTTAGCGAAATCACCGATTCGAAAATGACTTTAGAGGGTGAAATGAAGTTAACCGTAACCGAAGGGGACGAAACATACAGTGACAGATGCTTAGCAAGTTTGTATTTTAAGAAAAAATAAATATATAAATCACAATTAACAAGGCGGCGCACCAGACCGGTGCGCCGCTATTGCATTAATTTGCTTGCGAAATAATAAAACCATAGCTATCCCGTTATTTATCCCGTGCCGACAAATGCAAAAATAATAGACAAACTTGACTCTTTCATACGCAAGTACTACAAAAACAGGCTTCTGAAAGGGCTGCTTTTTGCTATTGCGTTGCTGCTGCTGTTGTTTATCATAATGGTTGTATCAGAGCATTTTGGCTATTTCGGCACCACAGTCCGCACCGTTCTTTTCTGGTCTTTCATCGTCGCTGCCGCACTAATAGTCGGCTTCTATATCATTGTTCCGTTGCTTAAAATGTTCCGGCTTGGCTCGAGAATCTCCTACGACACCGCAGCCACCATCATAGGTCAGCATTTTCCTGAAGTCAGCGACAAACTGCTTAACCTCCTGCAATTACAGCGTATGGGTGAAGACGTTGACAGTGAACTGCTTCGTGCCGGTATCGAACAGAAAACCGCCCAGCTCTCCCCTATCCCATTCCTCAACGCCATCGACTTGCGGAAGAATGTGAAATATGTGAAATATGTAGCTCTGCCGCTGCTTTTCATCGTTGTGGTACTAATTATTGCGCCGTCGTTTATCACTGAACCCTCCAAGCGTATAATCAATCATTCCACTTTCTACGAACGTCCGGCACCGTTCACCTTTGTACTTGAAAACAAGACTTTGTCGGCTTCACAGCAGGAGGATTTCCTCGTCAAGCTGAACGTCCAAGGTGACGAGATACCAAACGAAGTCGCCATAGTAGTCGACGGTGTCAGCTACCGTATGCAGAAACTTGACAATACGCATTTCTCCTATCTTTTCAAGAACTTGCAACGTAGCCACGAGTTTCAGTTTAGTGCTGTGGGCATCAGTTCCAAATACTATCAGCTTGAGGTCTATCCTAAGCCGGCAATCATTCATTTCCAAGCACTTCTCACCTACCCTGCCTATATTGGCAAGGCTCCGGAAACACTTTCAAACGAGGGTGACATCACTATTCCCAAGGGTACCCGTATTGACTGGCTGTTCCAAACCAAGGATGCTGACACGCTCTATTTTCTCACCGACAACGGGACGACTTCCCTCTTTCCTAACGACAACGGACGCACAAAGACATCGCTCCGCGCAATGTCTTCATTCTCATATTCTTTCTTCGCCAATAACGACCGCATCGTCTCCGACACTCTCTCCTACTCCATCTCAGTTGTCGAGGATGCCTACCCCATGATTGCAGTAATGCAGATGAGCGATTCCACCTTGCCCGACCGCAACTTCTTCCGAGGACAGGCAAAAGATGACTATGGCTTGTCGAAACTGGAATTTGTTGTCCAAAAAACAAACGTTTCTGACACCTCTGTCAAGCAGTTACAACGTTTCACAGTACCCATAACGTCAGAGCCATCGCAGGAGTTTTTCTACTCTTTCGATCTTTCGCAATTGTCGCTGAATCCAGGCGATAATGTCAAATACTATTTCGAGCTATGGGACAACGATGGTGTCAATGGACACAAGTCGGTCAAGTCACAAACTTTTGAGGTTCAAGTACCTACAGATGAGGAAATTGACCAGATAATCCGTGAGGGTTCTTCCGAAATTCATCAGCAGGCAGAACTCTCCATTTCTGAACTAAAGAAGCTTCAGGATGAGATTAACGAGATGATGCGTAAACTGGTTGACAAGAAGGAACTCTCGTGGCAGGACAAAAAGCAGATTGAGGAACTGAAGAAGCGCCAAGAAGAAGTGAAAGAACGCATGCAGGAGATGCGTCAGCAGATGAATGAGAACAACCGCCTCGAGGAAAAATATCGCGAACAAAGTGAACAACTGCTTGAAAAACAAAAGGAATTGGACCGTCTCTTCGATGAGGTCATGACTGACGAAATCAAGGAAATGATGAAGGAGATGGAGCGTCTGATGAACGAGATGGACAAGAAAAAAGTCCAGGAAGAACTGGAGAACATGAAGCTGAAGAATGAGGATATCGCCAAGCAGCTGGATCAGAATATTGAACTTCTCAAACGCCTTGAGATAGAAAAGAAGGTGGAACAGGCCATAAACAAAGCTGACGAGTTGGCCAACAAGCAGGAGGAACTCTCCAAAAAACAGGACAACAGCAAGGAAAACCTTCAGGAACAACAGAAACTCTCTGAGCAATACAAGCAGTTGGAGAAAGATATAGAACAGATACAGAAAGACTATAAAGATCTTGAACATCCTTCTGATTTCAAGGTTGATAAAGAACTTGAGAAGCAAATTGAGAATGACCAGAAAGAGG
>JAEEGL012546643.1_pt1 | contig 29591 bp, 22 predicted proteins | sample 9134231 | NCBI WGS metagenome assembly JAEEGL01 (sample SAMN16246548, study PRJNA631951) | gut metagenome | biome: gut microbiome; feature: rumen; material: fiber-attached | host: Bos | place: Iran: Karaj | collected 2018-10
AAGTCCATATCATGAATATGAATATCTCCTTCATCATGAGCATCAGCAAATTTCTTTTTCATTAAATATGCTTTAGCGAATTCTTTAGATACATTAGAACCAAATTGTAACATTGTACCCATTGCTGAGTTTCCATCAATATTACCATTTTCTCTTTTAGCGTCATCTTCAGATGCACTCTTAAGAGCTAGTCCTTCTAAAGTTTTTAAGAATTTATGAGTTTTGTTATCATCTGTGAATGCTGCTCTTGATTGAGCTCTTCTTTCTCTATAATCAGAAAATGCATCATAGACGTCATTATATTTATTTGCCTTTAAAGATGTTTCGATTAAATCTTGAATTTCTTCAATCTTAATTTTATCTTTGTCTTTGTATTCCTTTTCAATTCTACTTAGGACATCATGGAATACTTTTTGCATGTCCTTTTCAGTGTACTTTGGCAACTCGCCTTCTTCTGTAGTTTTATCTATTACTTCATCAAACCCCTTTTTGATGGCAATAGCGATTTTTGAGGCATTAAACTCTACTTTTTTGCCGTTACGCTTTACTACTTGCAAGCTGTCAGTAATTCTTTGTTCTTCTTTTGCCATTTTAAAAAACTCTCCTTCTACCTTTTCCTAATTTAATTATAAAGTAGGTGTTTATAAAAGGGAAGTACGTTTTTTCGCTTTTGTGTAAAATTTCAATTTTTGAAAAAATGCGATTTTTTTATTTTTTAAGTTTTTAAGCCGAAAAATCGGTTGTCATATATTTACATAAATTTTTTAAAAAGTTTAAAATTTGCCTAAAGTACGCCAAAAAAAGAACTTTTTTTAATTTTTGTGTTCGATTTACAAAATTTTTACTTTTTTTGTAAAAATTCAATTTTCGGAAAATTGACATTTTTTCAAAAAGTGTATTTTTAAATATTTTTGAAAAACAAAAAGACTTGAAAGTCAAGTCTTTTTTTAAATATTTTAAAATATTTTTTCTTAATAATTATTTAAGAATATTTTTTAGAATTATAGTCTTAGTTCTAGACATTTCTTTAAGTGTTGTCATAACTCCTTCGTTACCAATTCCTGAATGTTTCCAGCCACCGAAAGGCATTTCGAATGATCTGAAGAATGATGCACCATTTATAATAGCGCCACCACATTCAAGTTGATTAGCAATCTTAATAGCGTTGTTAACATCACGAGAAATAATGTTTCCACATAATCCGAATGAAGATTGGTTAGCAATCTTAATTGCTTCATTGATATCATCGAATCCAATTATTGAAACAACTGGTCCGAAGATTTCCATATCTTTAGCAACTTCCATGTTTTTAGTTACACCATCGATAATTGTAGGATCATAGAAGGCACCATCTCTTTTACCACCGTAAATGACTTTAGCACCTTCAGCTACAGTTTTCTTAACTTGGTTTTCAACATTGATAGCTGCTTGTTCAGATACTAAGCATCCTAATTGAACAGTAGGATCGCTTGGCATTCCTCTTTTAATTTTATCTAGTCTAGCTTTTAATTTCTTAATATATTCATTCTTAACTTTGTTGTGAATTAAGAAACGTTTAGATGCACAGCATACTTGACCTGTGTTGTAGAAACGACCCCATACAGTCTCTTCTACAGCTAAATCAACGTCGCCATCTCTATCTAAGATAAAGGCATCATTTCCACCTAATTCAAGCATTACATGAGTTAAGTTAGCACTACAAGTTTTCATTGTTTCCATACCAGATTTAGTAGCTCCAGTTAAACTAACTAAAGCAACTCCTGGGTTTCCAGCTAGAGCTTGAGCTGCAGCTCCACCTGTACCATTGATAACGTTAATAGCACCTTCGTCAACACCAGCCTCTAAAAGTAATTCTGCATATCTATTAAGTGTTAGAGGGTTATGTGGTGATGGTTTCATTATTACTGAGTTACCCATCAACAATGCTGGTGGGATTTTTTGACAGAATAAGTCACTTGGGAAGTTAAATGGAATGATTGCTACAACAACTCCTAATGGGGCTTGTACAGTGTATTGTAAGGTGTTTTCATTACCAGCTTCTTGCCCAGCTGGAATCATATGTCCGTATTCGTGTTTAGCTTTTTCACAGAATGCAGGAATACCGATAGATACGTTAGCAATTTCACCATAAGCTTCAGTGATTGGTTTACCTGTCTCATCACTTAGCAATTTCGCTAATTCATCTTTATGTTTCTCTACTAATGAAACGAATTTCATTAGAATACTTGCTCTTTCATGAAGTGGTCTTTGTGACCATATTTTTTGTCCCTTCTTAGCGGCTTGTACAGCGGCATCGCAATCTTTTTTTGTACTTTCTGGAACAGTGTCTATAACTTCTTTAGTAGCAGGATTAGTAATTGTAATAATTCCGCCATCAGAAGCATCTAGCCATTTGTCTCCTATTAGATTTTTTGCCATCATTTACCTCCTATTCTGAGAATCCTGTAAATGATAATGATAAGCCACAGATAGTTGCACCAGAATGGTTCATTTGACCATATTCACCAAATGTGAAGGCAACTATAAATGGAACATCGCCTGCAGCATTTTTAATTGCTACGAAGTCTTCGTCTACTCTATCGCCAATGCATAGCTTACGTCCACCACAGTGAACTAATAACATTGCAGCTGCTTTAAAGTCAGTCTTAAGGTCTTTAATAGTTGTAACAGCACCTTCGATTAGTCCGTCAACATCATTCTTCAATTCGATGAATGCAGTTTTTTCTGCAACTTTAGCACCAACATTGAATGAATAATCTTCATTACCAACCATTGGGTGACGTACAGCTGTTAAATCACCTTGAATAGATTTAACACCTAATGCATGTGGAATAGATGCAGCTAATAGGTTCATACCCATTAAGTCATCTGGATTTGCTCCAATCCATTCAGCATATTTCTTAAGTGCAGGTTCATGGTCGATTTCAACGATACGACGGTCATCTTCAACCTTGGTAACAATACCAACGTGATCAGTTTCTTCGTAAGCACCAGTAAAGACATTTTTAATTTCTCTAGTAGTGTAGAATAATGCTATAGCACATCCATCGCCGAATACTTTGTCTTCACAGAATACTTTCCATTCACCAGCAACGGCATCATCTGCTGCTGATCCACCAAACATAGGAACTTCGCCAATAACATCTTGAATACCTTTTAAATAGTATTCTTCTTCAGCTGGATTTGCAAACATTGCAAATGCTACTGGAGGGTGGTTCTTTCCGGCATTTTCCATAGCTTCTTTAGCTATTTTTCTACCTGTTTCTCTAGGGTTATTACCTCTAGGAGATGATGCTACACCAACATTAAGTTCATTGTCTTCAAGAACCATCATACCAGCGAAGCCTTTATCACCAGAAATAATTCCATCTGGAGTCATAATAGCGCCTGATGAAGTAACACCCAATACCTTTAAGTCTGGCATTACAGATTTGATTCCTTTAATAACATCTTCTTGTTTATATTTGATAGATGTAAATAAGAAACCAACTTTAGGGTTTTTAATACCCTTCATAGAGTTTTTAGCAGTTTCTACGCCTGCGTCGTAACTATTACCTAAGATACTAGATCCGACCATTGCTTTCATAAAATTCCTCCTTTTTACTCTGCAATAATAGATTCCTCTACTATTCTCTAGTTTAATTTTATTATTTATTTTTCTATAAATCAATAATTTCGATCAATTATATAGAACTTTACTTTTTTTTAACAACAAAAAAAAGAAGAACAATAATCGTTCTTCCAGTTTTGCATTTATCGTTTTAAAATTAAACTCCCATATAGCAGAATGAACATGACATACTATTTTGATAGTTTCATAACCACAAACGACATCAGTCATTCATAGTTCAAATATCTTATTACATTCACGCTTAACTATACTGTTGTATAAGAATTCTCCAATTCATCGCTAAATTATATTTATACACGCGAACACGATATAGCATATTGTGTCTATCCTTTCAGTAGCTAACCAATAGGGTTTACACTCAACATTTGGATTGCTTGATTCCCTTGCAAGACAAGTTTAAGATTCTCCAATTTTTAAACGCGGTCAGATTATCTTTATATTATCTACTTTCCTTATAATCCCAATATTTGCTTTTCTATATGCTTAACACCAGAAAATACAAATAAATTCAAACAAGATAGTTTTACAATATATTGATAAAAATGTACTACAATGCATAACATACTTGTGATTATATTATTAAATATAATCAACGCTAGTATGAAAGCTATTCGCCATTTTCACTAAAGCAATAACACTCATATTGAGAAAGTAGAAAATGCTAACTACTATTACCACCATAGCGGTAACTCGGAACTCCTATTTCTAGAATAATGGTCGAATGGTGGCAAATTTTAAAACCATCCAACGATTAATGAAAGGTAAGTGAGATAAAACTATCGCTCTATCCCCTTCAGTCATGGTTTCCCACGCTGGAATACCTTGTTGGCCCAGGGAGCTATCCCCAGTATACGAATGTATGGCAAGTACACACGTTCAAGGTAATAAATCAATATTTGCGGTATTGATTTGGCGTATCTAATTTTGCGGATTAAATACTTTTTTGTAAACTCCGTTATTGAATATATTTTTTCACAAACGAAATATAAATTTCTTTATATTTTCACTATGTTTCAAGTTTATGCCCTAAAAGATATTGTTATAAAGTTTACGGATATACCTTTCGTATTCCTCCTTACTATTAATAGTATACCTTTTTTGCTTTTTTTAGTCAATAGGTATAAAGGCAAGTTGTTGAATTTTACAAGGTCTTATGGTATTATAAGCAATTAATCAGGGGGCGTTTTATATATGCCAGAAAAATGGAGTACTTTAACCTTTTATCAAGAAATTGAAAACCTTGAAAAAATGGTAAAACAAGAAGCAGATCCAATGAGAAAAGACTACTTACAAATGGTCTTAGATACTTCAGCTAATTTCTATTTTGATAATTTTTTAATAAGTAATCATCCTCGTATTACGGAACAAGGAGCCATGTGTAATTTAGCTTCTTCTGTATTAGCAGGAGGAAGATATTATTCAGTTATAGAGAGTTATTTTTATTCTTTGGAAGATGTTATGCAAAAAGGTAAGGCAGTCGATACTTGGTTAAACAAAAGAATGCATGATAATTATGATTTAAAAGCTTTAGCTAATACTCATACTACGCAAGACCAAGCAATATCTTCTCTATTAAAATATTATGCTAAATTAGATGAGGATTTAAATAAGACTTTTAGATTCGCCTTTGATAATAGTTATTTAAACTTTAATAGAAGACATGATAACACACTACCTAGTGGTAGTGATGGTAGAACTTATTTTATAGATGGTGTCCAAAAGAACTTTGTTTCTATTATGGATACTAAAAATGCCCAATTAGTGACTAATTTAGTTCATGAATATGGACATGCAATTAGAAATATAATAAGTCCAGAATGGGCATATACTTGTGAAAACGATTTCTTTGCAGAGGTTGCGTCTTTATTTCCAGAATTGGTTTCATATGAAGAAAATCCTGGTGAATATCCAAAGCTAATTGTTGATTATTTAAAGTATGATACTTTTCGTGAATACTGTGATTATTCATTAACAATTGCTGCGCAACCATATATATATCAAAGATGGAAAGATAATTTCTTTAGAATAAACCGTCGTTTAAAAAAAGAATTATTACAAGAAGATTCTGTAGATAGTGATATTTATGATAAAGCATTAACTACAGATATAACTGAAAATGGTTCATATGTTTTAAGTTATATTACAGCATTAGAACTATTACATATATATAGGGAAGATAAAAAAGAAGCACTAAAACTATTTAAGAAGATTTTAGAATTAAAACCTACACTTACTTATTTAGGTGAAGTTAATAGAATTGTTCCTTTGAATGTACATGCTACACAGGAAACAGAAAAAATAGTTGATGATTTGTGTTTATCCCTAACAAGGAGGGGTTAAAATGGTTATTGGTTGGAAAAAAGAAGAATTGAAAAGTTTAAGAAACCAATTTGTTACAAAAGCTAAAGCTTGTGAGGATCCAAAGGAAAGAACAGATTTAATTGAAACTATCGGAATGATAGATGATTTATTAATTCAAATAGAACCGCCAAAGAATTGTTTAATTCCATTTGGTAAAGATCCATTTAAAGAAGTAATGAAGTATGACTTACAATTCATAAGAGATTTTAATTTATTTATTCCATATATTAAGAATTTTGCAGATAAAGAATATATAAATAGTGAAGATGCTTATATTGGAAGAATTCATGAAAGTTCTTATGCTCTATTAAATACAATTAGTGCTTTTTATAATAACACTAGCGCAGAGATAGCTAATAGCTATAATAGTTTAATAGATGGAAATAATTTAAGATTGCGTATACTTGAAGGAAAAAATAAAGAAATTGGTTGTACTTATCCAATTCAGGGAACTAAAATAGTTTATATGTATGTTTCGAGAAATAATTCACTTCAAGACCATCTTACTTTAGCTCATGAAATGGCTCATGGTTTTATGTATTATATGAATCCAAGAACAATGTCTGGTATGGATAGATTCATCTATATAGAAACAATTCCGATGTTTATGGAAATGCTTGCTAATGATTTTGTATCAACAACTAAGGGATGCCAAGAAGATGGACATAATATTAATTTATTAACTTATAATGGATATCTTCATACTGCTAGAATAACTTGTGCAATGATGGATGCTTTTAGATTTTTACCTGGAAGATATCTTATGAACAAGAAAAAAGTTAGTAGATTTTTAAAAGAAATGGCTCATTGTGATGATGAGGATGTTACATTGTTATTACATGATTGTATATCTGAAATGTTTGAATATATTAATTCTTACTTGGCTGCTGTTGAATTATATATGGTTTCTTTAGAAGATAAGGAGAAAGCTTTTGACTTAGTAAAGAAGATAACTATGGCTGAAGCAAGTGATCCTCGTAAGTTCTTAGAATATCTAAATAGTATTGGAATTTATCCAGGAGCTAATTTAGATAAGTATGCACAAATGTTAAGAGAAAAAAATGATTTAAAATTAACAAAATAAAAAGAAGGTTTAACCTTCTTTTTTTATTTCATTTAAATAATCTTCTAGGATTTTAAACATATCACTACTAGATTTACTTTGACATATTTGGTTTTTTATTTCTTTACTCTTAGGTAAACCTTTCAAGTAATAAAGAATGAAAGCTCTTATTTCTAGATTAGCTACCTTTTCTGGTTTATCTTCTAGTAATAATTCATAATGTTTTTTCATCATTTGTACTTTTTCTTCTGGAGTTGGTGGAGTTGGAATTGTTCCTTTTTCTAAATAGGATATGCAATCTCTTATTAACCAAGGATTACCTAGAACTCCTCTACCTATCATAACTGCATCACAATGAGTAGTATCTAACATTTTTTTGGCTAACTCTGGACTAGTAACATCACCATTACCAATAACAGGAATAGATACTGCTTCTTTAACAGCTTTAATAATATTCCAATCAGCTTTACCACTATAACCTTGCGATCTAGTACGAGCATGAATAGCTATGGCACTAGCACCGGCTTTTTCACATAGTTTTGCTACTTCAACAGCGTTGATATGGTTTTCATCCCAGCCACTTCTTATTTTAACAGTTACTGGAACATTAACGGCTTTAACAACTGCTGATACAATCTCATAAATCTTTTCAGGGTCTTTTAATAGAGCACTACCAGCTTGGGCTTTAACTGCTACTTTAGGAACCGGACATCCCATATTAATATCAATGATATCGGGGTGTTGTTTTTCTTCTACTGTTTTAGCAGCAATAACGAATGATTCTTTATCACTACCGAATATTTGTTGGGCGATAGGTCTTTCTTCTTCAGTCATTTTTAAAAGATCAAATGTTTTTTCATTTGAATACATAATGGCTTTATCGCTTACCATTTCAGCATAGATTAAACCTGCTCCCATTTCTTTAATTATCTTACGATAAGAAGTATTAGAAATACCTGCCATAGGAGCTAAAACAATTTGATTTTTAATTTCAACATTACCTATTTTCCACATAGTTATTCCCCTTTAGTCGTATGTATTATAACAATTATTAAGTATTAAGTAAAATGCAATAAAAAAGAATAGTTTAACTATTCTTTTTGTTCAGTTGTTTGTCCTGCCGGTTCTTTTTTACTAAAGCATTTCTTAACAATAACGATTAGTGCTATAGCAGCTACTAATAAGCAAATGCCTAATAATGGTCTAAAGACAATCCAAGATATGGCAATTACGATTAAAGATAATGCTAAACCTAATAGGAAAGCAATGATTCCAGTAGCCCCACTTACTAAGTTGCCTAAAATTGGAACATATGAAGTTAAAGTATTTATTGGTCCAAATAATGCAGCAATACCTAAAATAATTGCTAGAGTACCAATTGCTCTTAGGATCCATTTGAACATCTTATCGCCTTTTTCTTTAGCGCTGATCATGTATTCTCCATCATGTGTACCATCTACAAAGTATGAGAATTTAGATCCTTTTTTAGTTGTGTATTCAGTAACTGTTTCATTATTTAGTTTACCCATTACAGAAACATCATTATAATTAGCATATTGAAAACTAATTCTTACATCACCAACACTTGGCTTTTCAAGGTCTTCACTATTAGTGATATAACCATTCTTAAATGTATATCCTTCTGGGATATTAGCAGCAGATAAGTCAGTATATTCACTTTTAGCTTCTAAATAAGTAGTAAAGCTGCTAGAAAGTTTATATGCACCAACTTTTAATTCGCTAGCATACATTGAATCGTTTTCATATGGTTTAGAAGATGGATTACTATGACTACCTGAAGTATTGAACTTAGAAGAATCAATTAGTTCATCAGTCCATACTTTTTTGTAACTGTATGTAGTTTCACCTTCACTATCAGTTTTTTCTTCTTCCCATTGATATACTTCAACTGTTCTTCTTAGGTAAGGTGTACTAATAGAAATATTAAATGTTTCATCTCTTAATATTTCATTGTTGTAATCCAATTTACCAGAAGTAGCAATTAATTTGCCTTCGTTGTCTTTATCAACTTTGTCGCTTTTAACATCAACGTATACGTCTCTTAATTCTTTTGTATCACGGATGTTAATTACATTATTCCTTTCATTCCATATTAGAACTCCAATACCAATAAGAATAAAGATAAATCCACCTATTATTCCTGAAAATGAGTCCTTCATTCTTGTCCCGAAACCTTTTTTGATTGTTACAGAATCGTTCATCTTATCACCTCTAACAATATGATATCACAAATAAAAAAAGTTGAGTATATTACTCAGCTTTTTTTACTTTTTTTACTACTCTTTTTTCTTCAGCTTCGTGATCTTCTGGAGATATTACGAATCTGTAGAATAATGCAGCTAGGACACCACCTACTAGAGGTCCAACAATAAATACCCATAATTGGTCTAATGCTACACCTTTTGTAAGTAGAGCTGGTCCGATAGATCTAGCTGGATTAACGCTAGTTCCAGTAAATGGAATACCTAATAGATGTACTAGAGTTAAAGCAAGTCCAACTACCATACCATTAGTGCTACTTTCTTTCTTAGTTGCAGTTAATACAACTAATACGAAGACAAAAGTTAAAACAATTTCAACTGCTAAAGCAACTGGCATTGTTGTAATTTTTGCACCAAGTGCACTTGCTGCTTCAAATCCATTAGCGCCTAGGCTAGCAGTTCCGCCAAATACCCAAGTTAATGCTAATGCACCAAGAATACCACCTAATACTTGTGCTACTACATAGTATACGCATTCAAGTACAGTGATTCTTCCATCAATAAGAGCAGCTACTGAAACAGCTGGGTTAACATGAGCACCAGATACTTTTCCGATTGTATATGCTAATGCAGTTAGTACAAGACCAAATGCTAATGCAATACCAACCATTGTGAATACTAGGTCAGTTCCATAAATACTCTTAACATATGTATTCATTGCTACAGCAGTTCCACAACCAAAAATTACTAGTAAGCATGTTCCAACTAATTCTGAAATAAACTTTCTTACCATAACAAGTCCTCCTTGTAATTATTATATCACTTATTGAGTGTTTTTACTTAAATATATGATATAATTTAGATATATAAAATACTTATAATTGGAGGATTTGATTATGAAGGAATTTTTTGAAAGATTATGGGAGATTTTAAAGAGATTAGTATTAATACCAATTATTATTGCTTTAGTAGGAGTTTTAATCTATTTTGGGCACTATGCTTATATTGATTCAAATGCTCATGCAGCTAAACAATATATAATTGATAAGTATAACTTTAAAACTAAAGATGTTAAAACTGTAGAATTCGTTAAATATGTTTATTCTGATATTAATAAGTGTGATAATCTTTGGTTTAAAGAATGTACTGATAAAGAAGATTTAGCATATAAATATGTATTTGAAGTTAAGGGTGAAGATGATATAACAGTTCTTGAAGACAAGAATGGCGATTATACTGATGACTTTGAAGAAGATACTAAAGATAAAAAAGAAGACAATAAAAAAGAATAGCTAAGCTATTCTTTTTTTAATGACACTATTTCTGAATCGTCATATCCTTTTGGAAGGATTTGATTGATTGTATAATCGATCATCTTTTCACGATTATTTTTAAGTTTGCCATTAATTATTAGTTCATAGATTTCATCTAGTACTTTACCAACGTTTTCTTGTGGAACTCCTAATTCTAGTAAATCTTTACCAGTGATCTTTAATTCGTTCTTTTTAACAAATGATGTCTTACGACATGCAGCTTTTACACGAGCATAGTCTTCATCAATCTTTGTTAATTCAGAAACATAAGCAGGGTTCTTAGCATAATAGTTGGCTCTTTTAACAGCAAATAAAGCATCAACATCATCTGTACCAAATTTTTGTAAGAATTGTTTTATACGAACATCGTTATCAGTAAATTCATAATCATGATATTCAATTAGTTTTGTAACTCTTTGAATTGTTTTCTTGTTGAATTTTAATCTATTAAGAATTTCTCTAGCCATCTCAGCGCCCTTTTGAGCGTGATCTTTATAGTGTGCTACACCTTTTTCATCTTTTGAATAAGTGAATGGTTTAGCTATATCATGGAATAACATCGTTAATCTTAAATCTAAATCTGGTTCAATCGCTTTCATTGAAGCAAATGTATGATTTAGAGCATCATAGATATGATGGGGATCATTTTGATTATAGTTTTCTAGTAATGATAACTCAGGAATTATTTCTAAGAAAATCTCTAGATATTTTTTTAGATAAAATTCTGCTCGTGGTGTTACCAATAATTTTGATAGTTCATCACGAATTCTTTCAGGAGCTACATTTTCAACTAGTTCTTTATTTTCAAACATGTATTCTTGAGTTTCCGGATCAATACGCATTGCATATTCTGCTGATAATCTAATTGCTCTTATAATACGTAATGGATCTTCAACAAAGATTCTGTCGTCTTCACCATTAATCTTTATTACCTTGTTATTGATATCAACAACACCACTACTAAAATCTATTAAGCCGTCCTCATCTGAATAAGCTAAGGCATTCATAGTAAAATCTCTAGTTGCTAAATCTGCTTCTAAAGTATTTTCTTTAGTACGGTATTTAGATATTTCCATTGGGAATTTAGAATTAACGATACCTAAACGCGAATCATTTTCTCCCGTGTAGAAAGTATTATAACCTTTAAGAATCTTTTTGATTTCTTCAAGTGAGGCATTAGTGCTGATATCATAATTTGTAGGTTTTGCATCCATAACCCAATTTCTTACAGCTCCACCTATGATATAGGCTTCATAACCGTGTTCATTTATGATATTTAATACTTCGTTAACCGGTTTAGGAATAACTATATTCATAGGTTTACCTCCTTTACTATATATCTTTCTACCCTCTATATTATTATATCTAGATTTGTCAAATTTGTATAGTGATTTGCATAAAAAAAGAATATAGTTGACACACTATATTCTTTTTTTATTTTTTCTGTTTTAGTTTTTCATCAAACATGGCAAAAATGATTAAGCCTAGACCAATTATCAAGATGTAGAAGTACCAAGGAAGTTTAGTCCAGAACTCCCATGTAGCATGTATTACAAAACCGATAAGTGCTATAATTGAGCAATACATATATGATTTATAATTTCTAATGAAGTTATAAATAGTTAGAATAAACATTATTGTTATTAAAATAATACTATCAGCTAAATCATCAACAAAGAATAATGCTGAGAAGGAAATTAGTAAGAAGAAGAAATATTCTAAGAACTTACGTTCTGTTGAATCGTTCTTAATAACTAATTTAGTAATAGCCATTAAAGTCAAATATAAGCCAAGCATTAACATTGAATAGTAGTGAACTTCAAATTCAATTAAAGACTTAATATATATTCCGAGAACGGAGAAGATTAAGACAAGTTTATATAGTTCATTCTTTTCATTATTAAATAATATCTTATTTGGAATGTAATGAGCTAAACTCCATAATAGAGTTAAACCAAATAAGTAATAAGCATTAAATTCTAAGATTAATGATCCAACTATAATGAATAATAATGAGACAATAGTTCCAGCATTGAACTTACCTTTGGAAGCAGATAATGCTGTATAAAGAACCATTAGAATAAGTCCTACAATTGTGTGCATTATTTCATCTTCTATAGCTACTAAACTTATACTTAGAATCATTGGAATAACTAACCAATCTTCACTTTTCCTTTCTAGTTTTATATAAGCATACATAAGAACTAAAGCAGCTAGTAAAGCATAATTACCCCAAAGGAATAATGACTCTAATGATAAACCAGCTATAATAACAAAATCGGTTGTACTATCTTTAAGTTTTTCAAAACCGGCTTCTAATAGATAGATGAATGGAATAATGAATAATAAAGCATATTTAGATATTTCTGTTATTTCTAAGATATTAAAGATATCGAAAATCATCATCGTAAATGTTATATATGCTCCTACTTTAAAGTATTTCTTGTCTAATAGTAAATAAGCTAATATGCAATCAACACAACCAAAGATAAACATTAATAAACAAGGAATTGATTTATCTACTTCGTCTAAACCAAAGAATGTAATACCAGCGATGAAGATAGCAATTAGAGCAGTCATAATATCTCTAATACTAGGACTGTCATTGTGTTTAGCTAAAAGAATAATTGGTATTAAAGCTATTAAGTATAAGAAATATGGTGAAATACTTAAATTCTTAATAGCACTTATAGAAACAAAGTAAGTAATAAAGAATAGTAATAAGTATTTCTTTCTTGGTATTTCTTCTTTATAAATAAAGTATTCAGCAAAGAATAAAATTGTATATAATGCTAAAGATATATTATAGATATAATCTGTTGAAGCAAATGTTGATAAGATTAATAATCCAACTACAACATAGGAAACTACATTATTGAATTTTTGATAAGCATTTTTATCAAGATAGTTACCTTGTAATAAGATATACATAATAATGTTATAAACAGATAATAATAATAAACTATAAGCAGCTTTATCAAAGAATTGTTCTGCTAGGAAGATTATTCCTAGTAATTCCATAAAGTAACTAGTTTTTTTAATAGCCATATCTTTTCTTAAGATACCATATGTTTTAAAAGCTATATCAGCAACTATAAATGATAAACCTGTATATAAGCAAAAATAATCACCGCCGATGGCAACTGATTCACCTAAAATATCAAATGTTGCTAATGAAATTAAAACAATTGGCATAAATATAAATGTTAGAATTCTAAATACTGTTCCAACTTTTGGTATATTTAATTTAGAATTACAAATATAGGTGAATAAACCAAACATTACTTGAACAAAGACTAAGATTAGGGTTTTACCTATATTAGGTACTGTATCCCAAGATGATACTAGGAAGATTACGGATGCAAATACAACTAGAAATGCTCCAGTAAACATCAATATCGTATTAGATATTTTAGTTTTATCTTCAGCCGTTAGTTCTTTTTGAACTCTTGGTTTTTGTTCTATTTTTTGGCCATAGATAGGATGCCCTGTTTGAGTGTTATAACCAATGATAACATCTCCTTCATAGATAGGAGCTCCAGTTTGGGTGTCATATCTAACTATCTTGCGTTGTTTCTTTTTTTGGCTTTCGTTATACTCAGCAATTAGTACAACTATTAAAGCAATTATAATTAATAGATTCATATTATCACCTATATACTATTATAACAAAAAAAGAAGATGTTAACTACTTAACTTCTTCTTTTTTAATTAATACTTTTTTTAGGTTATACATAAATCTTTTTAAAGTGTCAGAACTATATTTATGAGATGTTGTTAACCAATCTGGTTTAGGTGTTTCATATTCTTTAAGAAGATCATATACTTTATCTTCGATACCTAATATGTATGCATAAGGTAAGGCATCATATAAGTAATTATTGTTTAATTCAAGGACTCTTTCTATTTCTTCTTTTCGATCATTTAAAATGAAATCTTTAAAGCCTTCAACTTTACCCATTATTTTAGTTCCATAGATTGTTCGTTTTGGCATGTATTTATAAATAAATAAGATAAAGATAGAAGCTATGATACTTACTAAGAAAGATATGCTATACATTATGTTGGTCTTAAATGATGGAATTATAAATGAGAGAACTATCAATAAACCAACTAAACCATATAATAAATAACGATTAGATTTTTTATAAATATCGATATTTCTTAAAGATTGAATTAATACATATAGTATTGCAATACTAAAGATAACTGATAGTGGTAATAAATATAAATGATTACTATCAATAAATGGTGCTGATGTAGCAGCAATTAGAATCATTGCTATCATTAAAATTAAATAGTATTTTAATTTTTCTGCACGATCTTCAAAGTAAACATTTTTTTCATCTTCACTATTCATTAATGGAAGTAAAATGTTTGTACTTCTCTTATAGTGTTTAGCTAAATCGCTATCAGGTACTGATTTAACTTGTTTAATTTTTGATTTATCATCACGTTCTTCAGCAATTATGTTTAAATATTCTGATAAAGAAACACTAATTCCTTCCCTAAAGAAGTTTTTCATGAATAAGGCTTCTTTATAGTTCTTGCCGTCATAATCTTTTTTCTTCTCAATAGTAAATCCTTTGCGATCTTCTATGATATTTAGATATCCTTGATTAGCAAGATGAATTATTAAAGGATAAGCATCAGCAAATTCAACTCTTTCGTTATTAACTAATGCTAATTCTAGAGGTCCAAAGTCTTTTGCAAATTTTTGAGTACGTACTTTAACAATCTTGGTATCTTTACCATAGAAGTACCATATGAAGTAACTAATGATACTTAATACTATTGATAATGATAAGCAAATAAAATTAGAATTTGATAAATAGAAATTACCATAAATAATCTTAATTGTAATTTTCTCATTTTCTTTCAATATTTTATTGTAATTACCTGTTAAAGTATCATTGTCTAATTCATAGTTAACTAAAGAAGTAATGTTTTTGCCTTCTAAATAAAATTCAATTTTACTTTTAGCTATATCTCTTGGAGCTTTAACACTAAAAGTTATGTTATATAGGTTGTTATTGTAGTTATTTTTTATATCTAATTCATACATGTAATTAGATTTCTTTTGATTATTAAGAAGATATTCTATTTCATAACGTTCTTCGTTTTCACGACTATAGATTTTAATTAAATTATAAGACGATTTTTCAATAACAAGGTTTTTGTTAGAATCTAGATTTTTAAAGTCTTCTTGCATCTTTTTAGTCAATAAGACGTTTTCTTTATAGAATTTTAAATCTAATGATTCTTTATATTGTAAATCATCATTGTGAATTACAATATCAACATCATAGTCTTCTACTTTATAATCAGAATTGGCTAGAACGATAGTAGGAACTAATAATAAGAGTATTATTAGGTATTTAATTCTTTTCATACTATCACCCTACTTTCCTATTTTTATTATAACATATATGTTAAAAAGAAAGAAAAAAGAATAATTGCTTATTCTTTTAACATCTTTTTTAAGAATTTATATAATACTTTATCTTCTTTGATTTGTTTAATCTTTAAAATATTATATTTTTTATTTAGTTCTTTAGTTGCTTGTTGATAGATACGGTATACTCCAGAACCTTTATAATTTTGTTTTAAGTTAATTACTTGATGATATACTTCATTTGTAGCATCATAGATAATCCAATCCATTTTTTCAGGATTACCTTTTCTTGTTCCATAATAAATTGAATTAATAAATTTACGATGAAGGTTCCACCATTTGTGGCGATAACCATCTGTTGAGTAAGAACCGGTTGTCTTTCTTCGTCTTTGATCCCAAATATGCCAAGCATGATGAGCAAAAACAAATTTATCACAATATGAATATATCATTCTTGTAAATGCGGTATCTTCATAATAATTTGATTTAGAGTGTTTATGTTTTTTGGCGATATCTGCTCTAATTATTTTGTTCCATACAGCAACAAAGTAAATATTACTTGGAGAAAGGGCATTTCTATTCTTGATTACTTCTTCATAAGTAAAGGTACTATATTTTTTATTATCAGGATTAGGGACATCTAATAAAAGCCAGTAATCATTTATTTTGTGTCTTACTAAAACACGACCGATGGCTATATCACTTTTTGTTTCAATTATTGAAGTATATAATTCTTCATACATGTATTGTTGAACTAAGTCATCACTATCTAAAAAAGCAATAAAGTCACCATTGGCATATTTAACACCATTGTTACGAGCATATGAAAGTCCTTGATTTTTTTGATGATAACCAAAAATAATTCCTTTATATTTTTCGCTATACCAATCTATCATTTCCGGTCCTTTGTCAGTTGAACCATCGTCAATTACAATTATTTCTAATCCGGGTTGAGTTGAAAAAAGAACAGAATCTAAAGTGCGTGGAAGAAAAACATCTGTATTGTAAGCAGGTATAATAATAGATATTTTAGGTTTTCCTTCATATGCTTTTATTGGATCGATATGACATGTATAAATATCTGATTTGGCTTTTAAAATATATTTTTCTTCTTCTCTTTTAAAAGCTTCAACATAGTATTTTTTACCTTCTTTAATCTTTTTAGAATTATACTGAAAATCTTCTGAAGAAATTAGTATTTTTTTATTATTTTTTGTTACTTCATAAAGATCATAGCGATCATAAATATTATATTTAGAAAAGAATGATAAAGTTAAACCTTCATAGGATTCTAGACATTTAATATCTATTTTTTCTAACTCTGTATTATCAAGAGCTGTATCTTCAAATACATTATTATCTTTATCATAGGATTTCACTTTTATTTGATTATATTTTTCTAAAATTTTTTTAGGAAAAGTAATACTAGTTCCTTCAACAGTAGCTATTACTTTTGCATTAAACATTTCATCTACACCAACGATTTCCCTTTTTATTATTGATTCATCTTTTTGCCAATACATATATAAATTTTTGTCGTCTTGGAAATAAAGAAATGTATCTTTTTTCATTGTTTCACCTACTAAATAAATTATAACATAGATAAATTAGTCAAAGAAAAAAATCACTGTAACGTGATTCTTTATCTAGCGTCTTCTAACGCTTTCAGCTATCTCATCATACAAGATAATATTACCATAAGGATCTTGAACTGGAGCATTCTCACGGTATTCATTAACAAAATAAGAATAAGATTCTGAATTACGATGAATTAATATACAAATGTGTTCACGTAATTTAGTTAACCTTTCTTTTTCTTGTCTAATAAGGAGATTACCGTTAGGTTCTTTATCAATTTCCTTTTTGTAATCTGTTACAAAATAAGTGTAGGATGAGTCAGCCTTTCTTATAGATAGAGTATTGTCTCTCTTAAATCTTTCCAAGAAGAAAGATGAAATGTGATGTGACATAAATCTCTTCCTTTCGAGATTAGTATAACACTTTAAAATTTTATGTCACTATCAAAGATGTTATAGTTCTATAAACTATTTTTATGCTAGTTTTTTAACCAAGAAACAACGTCTTTTAACATTTCATCTGTAAGATATTCACAATTAATACTGAAGCGATTATTTCCATGATAATCTGAGCCACAAGAAACTAAAAGATTATTATTTTTTGCAAACTGATATAAGTATTCTACTTCTTCTTTGTTACTTGGATTATTACAAATTTCAATACCATCAACATAGTCTTTAATATCACTTAATACTTCATTAACGTCTTTGTTATAACGATATGGATGAGCAAGGAATACTTTACCATCATTAGCATGGATAATATCTAGTAATTCTTTTATATCTGGCCAGACGATATGCATATCAATATACAACGGGAAATTCTTATCAACAGTTCCTAGGCGATATAAATCTCCTGCTGTTTGGATATTATTTTTATCTAGAAATTCTTTATCTAACATTCTAAATAATGCTGAATGAGCATACTCGGTTTCGGGATGATATGATTCAACATTATTTAGTTTTATTTCTTTTTTATTACATAATTCAACTAGTTTATTAAATATTTTTAGTTGTCTTTTTTCAACTGTCTCGTATTTTACTTTAGCATACTCTAAGACTGGATTTAGATTAAAATCATAACAAAGGAAATCATAAGTATGATCAGTAACAATGGCGTCAGCCTCCATACCAGTTATGATTTTTATATTTGAATAATTATCTAGTTTTTTATATGCTTCACAAGTATCATGATCTGTAATAGAAACAATATCATAATTATTGCTTTTAAGTTTATTTATTAGTTCATTTGGTTCAAATTCCCCATCTAGGGAACAATTTGAATGAGTATGTAAATTAATTTTCATTATTAGCTCCCTATAATGTATGTTTTTCTTCAGGGGACATAGCACTAGTTTCTTGCAATTTACTATTTTTTTCTAAATAGTATTGTTTTATTTTTTCTAGTTTTTCACTTGGAATAAGTGAATAATTAATTGGTGATTTTTCTAGGGCTGTTGACAATACTTGGATAGCTTTTTTGCCTTTATGTCTAACGGCATAGCTAACCATTTCAGCATGATGATATTTTTTCTGTTCTTCTGGTTCTAGAAGACCAAGAACATCACTTTCATCCAAGGAGAAAATTGTTTTAGAATTAACTTTAGGATATTTTCGCATAATGTAATTACATATATCTATATATGGTAAATACTGAGGAGCTACTTGATGATAAATGCCATGTTTTTCACAGAATTCTAAAGAGTATTTTTCTACGAATCCTTCGCTTAAAATGAAACCAACCATACCTCTAGATGTTATTGTTTCGCCATCAGCTGTTTTAATAATCATTCTTTCATCAGCAACATCTGCCGGTTTTAACATTTGAATAATCATATGAAATAATTCATGTGGTAAAGAGCCATTGGCTTTAGCCATCTTAGTATAAATATCAGGATTAGGATTATTTGGTGTTATACCTAATCTGGCAATGTTAACTATCAGTTTTCCGCTTTCAGAATTAATGCTAAAGTCATGAGTATCATTTTCATCGTTGAAGACAATAATACTATCTCCATCAAGCATGCTGTTTAGTTTTTCTAAACGAGCACTTGGAATTAAACCAGAATACTCAATATTTATTAAGTTGATTATTTGAGTCATGTTGTCTGTTAGTTCTCGTTTTACCATTTCTTCTTCTGGTATATTAGATTCTTCATATTTAGCTCTTAATCTAGATATTTCTTCTTGTTCTGAAGTACGCATTTGTTCTATTTCTTCTTCAGTATATCTTGTTTTCATTCTTTCAACAGTTTCTGTTGTTGAATAAGTTGCTTCAGATAGTATTTGATCAAATTCTTCCATTATGATTTCTTCCTTTCTTTTGATTATTGCTTTTTTTAAGTGTGCGTTCATATAGTTTCCTTAATTCTTCAGGAGTTTTTTTATTTAATTCAATCATTGTTTGTTTTGCTTCAAGGGCAACGTTATTCAAATCGTCGATAACAGATATATTTTCATCATTGATATTTTTATATTCTCTTTCCACTCTTATCAACTCCTAACTGTTCAATCATTTCTTGATGATGTTTATCACCAGCAAGTAATGCTTTTAATTCAGTCATTGTTTCTGTGACACTTCTAACAACTGGTGTCATATTAAACTCTTTATTCTTTAAATCTTCTGCTTGAACGCAAGCTAGTAATTCTTTGAAGCAGATTAAGGCTTGATCGATATTTCCTTTTCTAATCATATCTTTAATAGCATTAATTATTTCATTAGTTAATAAATTTAAGTCTTCTTTAGTGAAACCACTCTTATTCCATAGATTAGAATTATTTAAACCAATACAATTATTAATCATTCTAGTTAGAATTGGTTTAATTAATAAATGACAATTTGGTTCACTTTTTTTAAAATCATTTAAGGCTTTATTTATTTGATCTTTTTCATAAGCTTTAACTTTGCTACGATCAATTACAACAATTGGAATACCAAAGTCTTCTGCAGCTTGTAAAGCATGTTGCCATAGAAGATATTCTTTTCCAAAGTATTGACCATTAGGATTAAAGTGTTCAGCTACAAATATTACACATGTAGGGAGAATTTTTTGATCTCCATCCGATCTTTCAATAACCATTTCGTTATGAGTATGTCTAGTTTGATCAATTAGTTTTTTAGGGAACCAAAATTTAGTATTTTGAGGATTTTCTCTTACAACATCTAATGCTGTTTGATCTGTTGAAATATCTGTTGGTGATACAAGTAATAGATTCTCTGGTGGTATATTACCAAAGCCTAAAACGCAGTGTTTAATTCTAGCAATACCTAACATTTGGGAACTAATTAGACTTGTACAAAAACTATGAGCTTCTTCTTTAGGTCTTAACCAATCCTCATGATAATCATCAGGAACAGCCGTATCGCGATAAGCACCTAATGATGAAACAAGCATCATGAAATCATGTGGATTGTCTTCATCAAGGGCTTCATATACTTTTACTCCATATTTTTCTTCTAAGTGAGTATCTTTCATTTGCGAAAAGTCAGTTATATTATTATTAAGATGTCTTCCATACATTTGTCTTATTTGTTGCTCTAAGACAAAGGATTCGGATATTCTAAGTTCTTCTTTAGAAGAAATTGTTTGAGAAAGAATTGCTAATTTTTCTTTACTTTTACAATTAACAATCATTGATAAAGTATCTAAAATGTTTAGCAGTTTTAGATCTTCCTCAGTTAGATTTGGTTCATCTTTATCTAAGTTTCCATATCTTTGAACTAAGTAATTTGCTTCATAATGAGATAAACCAAATTTTTCTAGTAATAGAGCTTCTATGACTAGATACAAGTCCCATTTATCAATGTTATTCATTATTTCATTACATCTAGTATCTAATCTTTCATCAAGGAAGAGAATGTCTTCTTCGTTTTGAACTCTCATTACACTCATGTAATTAGTTAATAAGAAAATTGTATTGCTTCTAATTTGATCTTTCTTATCTGGATATTTTTTTAAAGCTTTAGAAGCAATGTCATAAATTGCTTTATTATTTCCGATATGTTCAGAAACATTTGAAATAACCGATAAATTATTAGGATGTTTAATCATAATAAATTTAAAAATATCTTCATATAAAGTACTATCACTTATAATGTCCATTGTCTTAATTAATTGCTTTTGAAATTCCGGATATCTAAAGACAATTCTAAGGAACATTGGTTCTAGTTTGTTATTAACTTTGAATAATTTAATATATTCTTCTTTAAAGAGATTTAAATTGGCAGTTAACATGATGTCTTCATTACATGAAAATAAATATGTGAATATTTCTATTATTTCTTGTTCAGAAATATTTAAATTAGTACATTGAATGTATTTGACAATGGCTTTCCTACTGTTACTATCTGGTAATAAGAAATCATTAGCTTTAATACCATATTTATTTAATTGTTCTGAATTTAAAACACCACCATTTTCAATCATTAAGTCCATTACTTTTTGATCGAAACCACGATAATAGACACAAGCAGTAGGATTTTCTTTAATCTTTTTAGCTATTTCTTTTTCAATAGCTTTTATTTCATCTAGTAACTCTTTTTTGTGATATTTTTCAGAATTTAAGTCAAAGTATTGAATTAAAGTAAAATCACTTGATAGTAGTTTTCGAAAGTTAGCTAAGATTTTGGGATTATCTAAAAATTCTTTCATGTAAGGCATGTAGTCTTTGTATTTGCCCATATTAGCGTTAACTAGTTCAACAAATCTATTAGATTTAGGATTACTCATTGGAATGAACAATCTAATATATTGAATATTAGAGAAATCCTCTTTTAATTTATCATAAGCGTAGTCAGCTAGTTTTTCATCAACGCTAAACTGGATATAAGAGAAAAATCTTATATCTTTTTTTACTAAACGATTAAATAATTCATTGTAAGTATACTGATCATAAAAATAATAAGGTATATCTTGACCAAACCATTTTTCAATTTCTTCAAGAGTAAACTCATGATTTTTTATTATTTCAAATAATTCTGGATGTTTCATAATTCCATTATGAGGAATTTGGAAAATAAATGAAGGTTTTTCATTATATTTTTCACGGAACATTGAAACAATGAATTCTTTATTACTATCATAAATTCTTTCATCATCATATGGAGTTAAAACATCATTAAAGAATTCAATATAATTCTCTTTTACGCATTTTCTTTTTAAATCTAATACTTCTGGTGTTTTTCCACAATAGAAGTATAATAACTCACGTTTTTCTTTTCCTAGAGTAAGAACTGTATCGTCAATTTCTGGACTGTCTATACCTTTAAAAGCCGTAAGAACATCTGGAGATGTTTGAATAATATGATTTAGTAATTCCGGATTTGACATCAATAGATGTTTTAGGTCATCAAGTATTATCCAATGTCCCATCAATTCCAAATCAGGACTTTTTTCAAGGTTTTTGTATAATTCTTTACTGTTATCGCCGTGGACATATACTAGATATTCCGGTACTTCTTCAATAATTTCTTTTTGTTTTTCATAAGATATATTGCTAAGTATTAATTCTTTTTTATAGTTGTTCCTATGAGAAGTATGTAATATTTCTAATATTTTAGCTGAACTTATGTTTTGAAACATTCTTTTTATATTGTCTGAAAACACATATGGTTCAATATCAAAATCAGAAGGAAAACACTCTTTATTAATATCTGTATTTAAAATAATATCTTGGATTAGTTTTATTCTTTTTTGTTCATTAGAAATTGATAGGATTTCATTGATAATACTATGGACAGATTCTGTCTTTTGTTTTTTTGCTTCTGGAGAAGCATAATCATATCCAGCTAAATGTCTTTTAATTTTAAAAAGTTCTAGCATACTAATCACCTATCTTATTTAATTATATCAACCCCTGGAATGCAAAAAAAGAAGATTGACCATCTTCTTTACATGTTTTTATTCAAATAATGACAAGCCAAAAACTCTTATTTCATCAAGTTGATCAGCTGTTAGTGTCCCCTCATTGTATAGTTTTAAATATTCATCGTTAATATCACTTTCAAACATTAAGATATCATCAGTATTAATCGTTACTTTTAAACCATAATCTACCATTTGTTTAATAGGATGTTCTTTAATGCTTTTAGCATTACCTAAAACAACGTTACTTGTTGGGCAGATGTTAAAGATAATACCTTTTTCTTTAGCTAGTTTCATTACTTGTTCATCTTCTATTATTCTAATTCCATGTTGGATTTGTTTAGGATTAAAATCAATGATGCACTCTTTAACATAGTCAGCACCCAATTGTTCTCCAGCGTGAACTTTTGTAGTCATACCTAATGAGTTAGCTAAAGCATAAAAGTCTTTAAATTTTTCGTTTGGAACTGAGTTTTCTTTGGAAGATATATCAAAGCCACTAAAGAATTTGGTATTTAATAAATCCAAAACTATTTGTTTATAGTCATCTGTATAACTATCACGACTCATAGCTAGATCCCAGTGGATTTCTAAACCATCGTATTGAAAGGATTTTAAAAAGTTAATGAATTTATCAACATCAGAATTGAAGGTTCTAATACAACTTTTGTATTCAATACATGTACTAATGTGTTTTATCCCTGTATCAAGACAGTTTTGAAAGTTTCCCTCTAACAAAGTTCTAAGTCCTTCTTCTTTAATTTGAATAGGACTTATATAAGTTCTTATGAATTCTATAAAATCAGTAATATTGTTAATTGGTTCAAAAGTAACTTCTATTCCGTGTTCTTTTGCATATCTTCTTGTTCCTGATAAGATTCCGTGAGTATGAATATCTACTTTAGGAATCTTTCTTAGAGCTTCCATATCATTGTCTTTTAGAGCTTGTTTAAAATCTTTCATAGCTTCAACTCCTAACTGAATTATAGCACAAAAAAACTCGGTTTCCCGAGTTTAAAACATTAATCACCAATGTTTTCTAAATATAACACTTGATAAGTATCGTTACCAATTGTTTCTTGATCATTAACTTTTTCTGAAGAATCTTCGATCTCAGATATCTTAGTTTCGTTAGTATCAATGGTTACAGTTGGTGTATTTCCAGTGTTATTTGTAGTACCAACTGCTGCAGTTTGTCCTTTAATAATTCCGTCATAGAATTTGAACGAATCATGAGCTGCAATACCATATGTTTTACCTTGGATAACTGGTGTGCTTGTAGATATACTTCCATCTTTTTCACCAATTACTAATGTACCACTTTCATTATATACAGCATAAAGTTTTGTAGAAATAATTGTTCCGCCTTTAATATACATAGTTCCATTAGTCTTATTATGGACAGCTGCTCTTTGACTTGCTGAACCAGTTATTGTTACGCCATCTAGAATATAGACTGTTCCAGCATCGTTATAAATGGCTTGTCTTTCACCATTAGCATTCAATGATAAGTTATCACCAACTGTTAATGTTCCATTCTTTTCAACGTTTATCATACCGTTTGTATTCGCTGTTGTAGTCATAGTACCGTTAGAAATGTTAAGTGTTCCTTTTCTTACAATTATTACATTTGTATTTCCACTGTTAGAAATAGTGTGACCATTTAAATCTAAATCGATCTTTCGACCATCATCGATAACAACTTGAGCATTTATATCACCTAGTAAGTAAATTGTTGTTGGTGTTGTACCATTTTTCGGTACATCATTTATTGCTTCTTGTAATGTCTCATAGCCACTGCTTCCAATCATTACTGGATATGTAGATTCTACCCAATTAGCTACGAATGTTGCTTCTTCATTAATAATAGTATTCTCATCAATTTTTACTGGAGGTTCATCTGTTGTATACCAACCTTCTAATAGGTATCCTCTTCTATTACCAGTTGGTAGTTCACCAATTGCTAAGCCTTCACCGACTACTTTAGAACTGAATGAAATATCTCCACCATTACCATCGAATGTAATAGTAATTTCATCTACGTATTGAGCGTGGTATGTTTGGTCAGATGTAATAACTTCAGTACCATCGTACTGTGTACCACCAGTTTCAGCATCAAACCAACCACTGAAAATAGCTCCTGTTTTTGTTGATGTTGGTAATTCATCAATTGTTTCTCCATCAATTACTTCGATTGTATTTGGTGATATTGATAAAGTTCCACCATATGTTTCAAAGGTTATAGTGAATAATTCTCTATAAACAGCATAGAATGTTGTATCACCATTAATTATTGTGTCTGCAGTAACTTTTGTTCCTCCGTTTGGAGAAGTATACCAACCATCAAAGACAAAACCAGGTCTTGATACGGCAGGAAGTTCGCCGACGGCATTACCTTCATTTATTTCTTTTTCAGTAAATGGTAACTCACCTGCATCAGCATCAAAGGTAACAGTATATTTTGTTAATCCTTCTGATTCTAGTTTTATATACATGTTTGAAAGTGTTCCGTTAAAGAAACGTTGACCACCTGATGTGGTAGTTGTTGTAGAGATATCACTTTCTGTAGTTGCTCCAAACCAAGCAGGCATTGCGAAAGTATTTCTAGGTGTTCTACTATCAAGAACAATCATTTCTCCATCGTTATAACTAAAGGTTACAACGTTACCTTTTCTTCGCAATACAACATTAGTTGGTGTTTGGATTGGATTGTTGATTGCTATTGCTTTGTTAACTCTGTTTCCATTAATAGTTTGGCCGATACCAAGGCTATCATTTTTGTCAGCATCTTTTCTGAAAACAAGTCCTGGTGCTCTTGATGGTGTTTCACTCTCTAATTTAGCATTAAAAATAGTCGAGTTATATCCGTTTTGGGATCCTTCATAATATTCAAATGTAAAACCCACTTCAAAATCTTTACCAATATTATCTTCACTGAATAATGGTATTCCTGTATCAATGAATTGGTTAGAATTATTAGCGTAGTCAATATTACTATTTGTTGGATTAATTGTACTTATACAGTCATTTGAAGCACTAGTAATGTAACCATTAACTCCACCAAAAGTACAAGTTCCAGGTATACTGAAAACAGCATCTAAACTTTCTTGTTTTTCCCATTTTGCATAATAAGTTGTGTTCTTTTGTGTAACTATTGTCGAAGGAATAACTACATGAGTAAAATTTTGTTCCTTATACCATCCAACAAAGTTATATCCTTCTTTGGTTGGAATTGGATATTCGCCGACTGCTTCATTACAGTTCTTCATTTCTCTAGGATAAGTTTCTCCCCCGTTGGAGTTATAAGTAACGAAGCATTTTGTATCAGAGCTTTCTATAGTTAAATTAATCGTAGTACTAAATGATTCTCTATAGATCGCTTCAACTTTTATTGCATTAAAAAAAGTGCAAAAAAGAGCAGTAAAAAATAATACTATTAGTTTATAGTTTTTTACTTTTCTCATTTTTGTCACCTCTTTTTCTTATAATTTTTTATTCCATTTTTTGATTCATTACAACATCTAAAGAAATTTCCCAATCTTCTACAGGTGCTGCTGAAGAAAGGGCTTTAAATGTTAAAGTGTGTTCTTTTTCTTTTGGTGAATCAGTATATAAGATAGTTCCTATGTTTTCATAAGTTAATGTACCAGTTGATGTACCTTTAAATTCTCCATCATCTAGTTTTATTCTGACGCCAGTAGGTATGTTGCTAATTATAATGCTATAATCAACATCTACTTCTGAATTACTTGATACAGTAAATGTATAAGTGCCATCTTTATATTCACTATTTATAATACTTATTTCGGTATTATCGTCTTCTTCCATTGAAACGCCCCAGGTTGAAGTTCTAACTGTTCCTTCACCATTTATTGTTCTTTTTAATAGGGCCGCAGAAGGTGGTGATGAAAGAATTAATAGTAACAATATTGCTATTGCTAGTATTATGAATTTATTTACTTTTTTCATTCTTAACCTCCTGTTTCTTTGGAGATATTTTATTTAAATAACAAGTTATTAGATAAATAATAAGCATGATAGCAATGATGATGAATTTATAATTGATAACTATGTTCAGTATTCCACCTATTATTAACACTTTTCCTGTTATTTGTTTTATATTTATCTCCTCATCTTCTGTGTTATTGGAATCACCTTTTGTAATAAATATATCATTGTCTTTTTTTACTATTCGATGTGTTACATAATTTCCTTCATATTTGTATGTGATAATATCTCCGACTTTATAGTCTTTTTCTTTAACAACTAGAATGTAGTCATTTATATGAATTTTATCTTCCATAGATCCGGTTTGTACCTTAAAGACTATTACATTGCCTGTTAATCTTAGTACATAATATAGTGATAGTAATAGAATTATTAAGACAAACACAACGTCTATTATTCTTTTTACTATCTTAACCATTATAGCCTTCCGCATTAATCTCTATAGATAACTTGTAATTTGCACCATTTATTCCAATTTCAGTATCATTATCGTTGCTTACCCATTTCCATTCTAAGTAGAATGTATCTTCTGAATTGGCATTGATAATTTGATTTTCAATATTTAATTCAGCATATGAAACAAAATGATCAACTACATAAGTGTCATTTTTCTTTAGTTTGTATTTCATATTAATATTGCTTGGATTATCTTCGATGAAATCAATTTTGTATTTAAGTTTATATGTAGTACTATTTCTTACAATAAACTTATAAGTATTAGTACTTTCTGGCGCTATTACATCATCTTTGGTATTTGTAGAATTATTGAATATTCTTAATTCCTTAGATCCATTCCATGTTATTGGGTCTTTATCATTATCAAATACTTCTAGTTCACCATTGTTTTCTTCTTCTGTCGGATTATCTTGTTTATCATCTGGCTTATTATTGTTTTCTTGGTTATTGTTTTCTCCTTGTTTATTGTTTCCTTCTTGTTTATTTGTATTGTCTGTGGTTTCCTTTGTTCCATCATCAATTGGTATCTTACATTGTTTGTCACATGTAATTTCGATGATATCAACATTTTCAACAATTCCTTTAGCAGGTTCTTCTGTTTTCTTAGAAATTACACAATTATGAATTAATAAAATGATAATGATAATAACTATTACAATCTTAAAAATTATATCGATTATTTTTTTAGTTTTTTCTTCCATATTACCCTCCGTCATTATTCTCTCGTTTAAAGCTTATAAACGGTTATAGACCTTAAACGAAAGAATAATAAAATTATTCTTTTGTCCTAATCTGAAGCCAATTTTTGTCTAGCTTCTAAAGTTAATGGGATTGAAAGTTCTGTATTATTTGCTGCTTTATCAGTAGTATCTTTAGATTCGTCATCAGCAATTGTTCCAGTCCATGTAATTGTTATTTCAACAGTAGCTGTCATACTAGTGCTATTATATTCAATTATTTGAACACCATCAGTACCAGAAGTAACTGTTGCAGTCATTCCGTCTGGTAGAGATAAACCACTACCAATTGCTGCTGTTAATAATACATCAACTTCAGATCCAGTTGCATCAACTTGAACAGTAACTGTTCCACTATCCCCAGGAGCGATAGTATTATTTTTACCAGTGTGAGTAGTCCATGTTATGTCGTCAATATCAAAATCTAAATTTAATGTTGTAGATTCGATATCATTACCGTCAACTTTAACACTCCATTTAGCAGTTCTAATTGAACCAGTTCCATCTACACTAGAACGATAAATTGCAAAAGTAGTGAAACTAATTGAAATTAGTAACAATAAAGCGATAGCAACTAAAACTTTTTTATTTCCCTTCACTTTTTCCACCTCCTAACATTTAAATGGAATTCTTATCCTATATGTAATTACTATTCCATTATTCTACTTTCATTTTAACATTTTTTAGTCGGCTTAATAAGTATAATTGTGTTAAATGTTGTTTATATTTACACTTTAAGTGTAATAAAAAAATATCCCTTAAGAAAAGGATATTTAGAAAATAAAAAAAGTTACGATACTAATATACCGTAACTAAAATGCTCATTGGAGCGGTAGGTTGTTATTAACACAACTTTATTGCCAAAACATTGGTGATATACAAATCACCTAAAATAATTATAACATATTTATCTGCTTTTTCAATTATAATTCGAGAGAATACCATTAGTTAAAAATATAATATT
>JAEEGL012323269.1_pt1 | contig 29590 bp, 12 predicted proteins | sample 9134231 | NCBI WGS metagenome assembly JAEEGL01 (sample SAMN16246548, study PRJNA631951) | gut metagenome | biome: gut microbiome; feature: rumen; material: fiber-attached | host: Bos | place: Iran: Karaj | collected 2018-10
GCCTGTGTCAACAGACGATACAGAGCCACCACCCAGTCCGATGCGGTAGTTATCACCACCGACAACGACCACCTTGTTGCCTGGCTGTGGCTCCTTCTTCAGACAGTCGCGCTTGGTGCCGTAGCCTACACCGCCAGCGAGCATGATGACCTTGTCGTAGGCGTATTTGGTATCGTTAGGCATTCCCGAGCCTTGCTCGCCTACCCGTGGCCTTTCCTGATGCTCGAAAGTGAGAACTGAACCACAAATCAGTGGCTGACCGAACTTGTTACCGAAGTCAGAGGCGCCATTCGAAGCCTTGATCAGGATTTGCTCAGGCGTCTGATACAGCCATTGACGAACGGGTAGGATATTTTCCCAGTCACGTTTTGCGTCTTCTCCCCCTGAGTAGGTGGAGTTAGAGGGGGTCTGATCTTCCTTCAATCGCGGATAAGCCGTCATATAGACAGCCGTACCAGCAATCGGCCAAGAACCGACACCACCACCCATACGGTCGCGAATCTCACCGCCGGTACCAGTAGCAGCACCGTTAAACGGTTCAACGGTGGTGGGGAAGTTATGTGTCTCCGCCTTCAGCGAGATCACACTCTCGATATCCTTCACCTGAAACCAGTCGCTTGTGCTCTGGTCTTTCGGTGCGAACTGCTCAACCATAGGTCCCTGCGCAAAGGCAACGTTATCCTTGTAGGCTGAGAGAATCTTGTTGGGATTCTCCTGCGTCGTCTTCTTAATCATCGCGAAGAGGCTTGATTCCATCTCCTTGCCGTCGATGATGAAGGTTCCACCGAAGATCTTATGGCGACAGTGTTCCGAGTTGATCTGTGCGAAACCGAAAATCTCAGAGTCTGTCAGTGGACGGCCGTTCTGCTTCTCCAGACCGTGCAAATACTCTATCTCCTCAGGACTGAGCGCAAGACCTTCCTGTTCGTTGTATTCCTCCAGATTGTCCACATATTTGATGGGCTCTGGCTTGATGTTGACTGTAAAGATGTCTTGGTTCAGGCCGTTATACATACGCTGTAGCATCTCGTCGTGTTCGGCATCCTTGCTCTCCACGGGGAAATATTCCTCGATACGGCTGATGCCCTTGAGTCCCATGTTCTGTGTAATCTCTACGGCGTTGGTTGACCACGGGGTAACCATTTCACGTCGCGGACCGACGAAATAGCCCTCGAGCTGTTCTGCCTCAAGCATCGTTGCCTCGCCATAAAGCCAGTTTAATTCTTTGATTTCCTGTTCACTCAACTCGTGATCAACCTCTGTGGCGATCACTGCCTTCTGCGGTGTTTGAAAGAAGCGTATCATATGTTTTTGTTATTTTGTTAATTTCTCTTCGTACGGTTTCTGATTCCTCAATTCCCATGCAGCCTCAAGGATTTTGTTCTTGAGGTTATCCGGATACTTGGGATTAGAAGAGAGGAATTTCTCTATGGTCTGTTTTGCCAGCACACTCTTATGATGTGCGAGCAGGGTCTTCATCCAGTTGCCCGGCATGAAGATGTTGCTGGTCTTCTGTATATCCTCTAGTGACTTGAGACTTGCTGATATGTAGTCAATATTATCAGGTTCGAAGACATCAGAATTCAACAAGGCGAGGGCATGCAGCGCCCAAGGCTCCTGTTTGCGGTTCTGGGCTTTTAGCAGGCTCTTGAACAGATCGTCGCGTTTCCCTTTGTCAGGATTACAAGCCCTGCTGACGAAATCGAACTCATTGCGCAGGTCTTCTGTCTTAAGCATACCGCGTTCTGCCGCCAGTATCTTGTCCCATTGGTCCGGTTTGACGATTGCCAGGCGATAGGCCATGTTCATATAGTCATGCGCATCGAAAATGGCCTCGTTGTGGTTCAGCCAGATATTCTCTATTTGTTTAATGACATCGGGCGAAATCATGTTTTTTGAAAGCTTGCGGATCAGGGTCTTACGGAATTCCTTGCTTTTGTTCTCACCAAGCAGATCCATCATACAGAGCTCAAGGGTATTTCGCTGGCTGGGTGTCATGTCGAAAGCAATCTTGAACATGTGGTCGATAGCCGTCGACATGATCAGCTGGTTCTTTTCCTTCATCAGCATACGATAGAGCTCTCCGAAGTATGAAGGATTCACCTTCCCCATCAGATAGCTGTCATAGATGGTGTTCAGCAGCACGTAGCGGTTTAGGTCGTTACGGGTGGTGATAAGGCGTAGCGGTAACTGCTGGGTGTACTCGTCGTCGAGCGTGAACAGTCCGTAGCCGTTGCCGTTGTAATTGGGGATGATAAAGTTTGGCTTGCCCTTCAGTTTGAAGGTCATCGTAGGCTTTTGCATGTCTACGTGGATAGTCCTTGTGCTTCCGAGGTTGAAAATCAGGAAGATATCGAACTTCTGTCGCCAGCAGAGTCCGCGTCCGTATGGGTCTTTCTGCGAAACGATGAGCTCACCGTTTTTATAGGACGTGTGAATCTGCGGCATCCCCTTCTGCTTCACCCATACCTCACTGAACTGTCGGACACCAACCGACGGTGCCTCCTTATCGAGCGTGTTGATAAGGTCTTCCCACGAGGCGTTCTTGAAGTAGTTGTTGCGCAGATATGTCCTGAGACCGTTCTGTAGGTTTACAGCCCCCATCGTCTCTTCGAGCATACGCATCATCACAGGTGCCTTGTCGTAGATGATATTGTCATAGAGCAGGGATGCGTGATTCAGGTTCTCCAACTGCATGGCGATAGGGTGTGTACCCTCCGTTCGGTCGATGGCGATGGCACGCGTCTGGTAGGTCCTCATAAAGTTCAAGGCGTGGTCTACCTTTGTATATTGGCGACGCGTGATCTTTGAAGCCATGAAATTGGCATACACTTCTTTTGCCCACACGTCTTCAAACCATTTCAGGGAGACCATATCTCCAAACCACAGGTGGGCAGTCTCATGGGCAATGAGCTCCGTACGGCTCAGTTCCTCCTCGCTTGTGGGGTGGTTGCTGAGGAAAATTCTGCGATCGTTCAGCTGTATGGCACCCGGGTGCTCCATGCCGCCAAACTGATAGCCAGGGAGAATGACAAGACCATATTCCTTAAACGGACATTTGATGCCCGTATATCCCTCCATCCATTTCAGCGACTGCACGGCATCGTCGAATACTTTTTCCAGCTGAAACACCTTTGCCGGGTCTGTCTCACGGTAAAGTGCACGTATAGGCCGGCCTTCGCGGTTGGCACTTTTTTCCTGAAAATTGCCGGCGACGAATGAGTAGAGATATGTGGGTATCGGGTTGGAACCGTCGCTGACCATTGTCTTCCATCCTTGAGGGACATTCAGTTTCGTATAGAACCTTGCCCTGAGGTCGGGCTGGTCGAAGCACGGGAATGCAGAACGGGCGTGGTCGGGCACGAACAGCGAATACATATAGTCGCTGTTGCGGTTGAGTGCATTGTCGAGGGCCGTAAACTCCATGGTGAGAGTGATGTTTCCCGGTTTCAGGAACTTCATTGGTACGATGATATGCTCGTTCTTCTGTGACACTGCACGTTTCTTCTTGCCTATATATACGTTTCCGTTGATTTTTCCCTGGAAGTCGAGTATCACGTCCACTTTCGCATTAAGGTTGAAGTTGATGACAGCCTTGCCTGTCACTTTCGACTTCTGCTCTGCCGGGATGTCAAATGTAAGGTCATAAGTGACGTCGCTGATGGTCGCTTTACGCTGCTCTGCAAGTTCCTTGGAAACGCCCTTGTCGAGTAACTGCGACCACGCACTCACTGCCGTAAGGCAGAGTGCAATAATCAGGAACAATTTAATATGTTTCATCACTATTTTTGGTTTTTGTGTGCAAATTTAATTAAAAATACCTAATTCGACAAACCTTTTTGCGGTTTTTTGCTTTCTATTGGTAAATTTGCAGTCGAAATCAATTTTTAAACGACGAATTATGGATTTTAGGACATATCTTGGCCTCCAGAGAGAGCGGGTGGGGCAGGTGGTAGATGCCAGCCTGCAGCAGTTTAAGGACGAGGACTGGCAGGTGATTGTGATGATGGGGCAACAGAAGTACATTTCGCTTTTTGACAGGCATTGGGAGATCGTCTGCGACTATCCCTCGCGCCGTGGAAAGTATCTCCGTCCTACGCTGGTCTTATTGATGGCTGAGGCGATGTCCGGCTCCTCAGACATGGCGATGCATACCGCAGCTGCCATGCAGATGAGCGAAGACTGGATCCTGATCCATGACGACTGGGAGGACGGCTCTCTGGAGCGCAGGGGGAAGCCGGCGCTTCATCGCCTTGTCAGCTCTGAGATAGCTGTCAATGCCGGTGATACGCTCCATGAGTGTATGCATCGGGTGCTCAGCGAGAATTTCCGTCTGCTCGATGTTGGTCTCGCCCGTCGTGTGCAACATGAATTTTTCTTAATGATTGAGCGCACCGCCTTTGGCCAGTATGCCGAGATTAAATGGACGCAGGAGAACAAGGATGACATGACCGAGGAGGATGTGCTCTTTACTATCAGTGGCAAGACAGTATATTACACAATTGCTGGACCTCTGCGTCTCGGTGCTCTTCTTGCCGGTGCAAATGAAGAACAGCTTCAGCGTATCTACGCGTTCAGCTATCCACTCGGACTCTGTTTCCAGATTCGTGATGACGTGCTCGACCTTACAGGCGACTTCGAAGGTCAGAAAAAACAGAAATATAACGACATATTTGAAGGGAAACGTACATTAATCCTGTTGCATCTTCTCCGTCACTGCTCTTCTGATGAGCGGGAGAGGATAGAGGCAACGCTTTCAAAGCCCCGTGAGGAAAAATCTGATGCGGAGGTCCAGTACATCCGTGACTTGATGGATCGTTATGGGAGCATTGCCTATGCAGAGTCAGAGGCCGAGCGTTATGCCGCCCGTGCCCTGGAGCTCCTTCCAAGCATCGACTTCATCCGCGACAGCTACCGTGAGCTCTTCCGTCAGATGGTTGAGTTTATCCTCCGTCGCGGAAGATAACACTATTTGTTGTAGTGCTCCTTCATGTAATCGCGCGGTGATACGCCGTAGAACTTCTTGAAAAGTGTAGAGAACGATGCGGAGTTGGAGAAGCCGCAGGCATACATTACCTCCGTGACGTTCATTCCCTGGTTTGCAAGCAGGTTCGCTGCCTGCTTCAGACGCAGGTTGCGAATGAAGTCATGTGGTGTCTGTCCCGTCAGTTCCTTCATTTTACGGTGCAGGTGAACACGACTGATGCCCACCTCGTCGGCCACCATATCCACACTCAAGTCAGAATCGTTGAGGTGGGCATTGATGGCTGCCATTACACGGTCAAGCAACTTTTCATCCGGCGACTTCATCTTCACCTCCTCTACCTGTTCTTCCAGACCGTCGTTACGGCCATATTTCAGTATCAGCATGCGGTGCGTGTTGATAAGGTTGATGATGGTGCGTCGCAGGATTTCCATGTTGAATGGCTTTACGATATATGCGTCGGCACCGGTCTCCAGACCTTCGAGTTTGTCCTCATCGCGGTTCTTGGCTGTGAGCAGTATCACTGGGATGTGATTGGTGCCGGGATTGGTCTTTATCTTTGTGCAGAGCGTGTTGCCGTCCATCTCTGGCATCATTACGTCGCTGATTACAAGGTCTGGCTTGCAATGCAATGTCTCCGAGAGCGCCTCGCGACCGTTAGTACAGAGGTGAACTTCGTAATCATTGCTCAATTCGCTGTCCAGATAGCTGCGTATCTCGTCGTCGTCTTCGGCAATGACGATGGTCGTCTTGTGGTTTGCGGTCAGGGTGACCGTTGCGGGCTTGTGGTCAGTCTCCGTTTCCTCCGGAATCAGTTCCGCAGCGGCTACAGGCTCCTCGTCGATGATCATCTCCTCCGGCTTCAGATGGGCGTTGCCCAAAGGCAGGGTGACGATGAATACCACACCGTCCTGACCCTCGTCCAGGTATGCTGAATGCTCATTGGTGCTGATGTTCTTTGCTTTGATGGTACCATGATGCAATTCCACGAGCGAACGGGTGAGGTCGAGTCCGATTCCTGTACCCGTATAGCGGTCGTTGACGGTAGAGACGGTCTGATAGAAACGCTCGAAGATCTTGTCGATCTTGTCTTCTGGTATCTTCTCTCCGTTGTCGCTGATGGCGATGATGGCATGCTGGTCATCATGGTTGACGACAATCCTGATTTCTCCGCCAGAAGGGGTGAACTTAAAGGCATTGGAGAGTATGTTCATAATCACCTTGTCGAAGTTCCTGCGGTCAATCCAGATCGGCAGTGAGTCTGTGTCGTGCTTGAACGAGAGGGTTATGCTCTTGTTCTTGGCCTGACCTTCAAAGAGTTCGTAGATATCCTTCACAAATGCCACGAGGTCGGTCTCTGTCATGCGCATCTGCATCTGTCCCTTGTCGATCTTTCTGAGGTCCATCATCTGGTTGATGAGGCTGAGGATGCGCTCTGCATTGCGTTTGATGGTCTCGTAGACGCCTTTTCGCTGCGGGTCGTCATCGTTCTTGATGAGTGAGAGCAGCGGTGTGACAATCAGTGTCATAGGCGTACGTATCTCATGGCTGATATTCATGAAGAACCTCAGTTTCGCGTCGCTCATCTCCTCGGCATGGATATGCTCCTGCAGGCGCAGACGGTTCTGCTCCCTGCGCCGGCGGGCTACGACAAGTTGCCAGATGGCGATGCCGATGGCAATGAGATAGAGCGTATAGGCCCATGCCGAACGGTACCATGGACTGTGTATCACTACAGTAAACTCCTTCTCTGGTGTTTCCTGGCTGTTACGCTCTGCCTTTACCCTGAAACGGTATGTTCCAGGAGGCAGATGGGTGAGGGTAATCTCATTTAGGCCAGGCTGTAGTTTGATGAAATTTTCACCGTTAATGCTGTAGTGATAGGTGATATGTTCCGGGTTGTCATAGCTGAGCGTAGAGAACTGTATGGAGAACGTGTTGTCGTGTGATGACAGTTCGAAGCGGTCTGCTGCTATGACTGTAGTATCGCAGATCTGATAGTGTCCTGACTTGGAACTGCCGCTTACAGACTGGTTGTTAATGATGAAGTTAACGATATTAACCTTGGAATTCCATTCTTTCAGCTTCACTTTTTCCGGGTGGAACCATGTGATGCCGCCCACGCCTCCGAACACCATGATACAGTGGTCGCCTCTGTCGATGGAGTAGGATGCACCGTCGGAGAACTCATTCGACTGCAGGCCGTTATCCACGAAATAGCTCTTTGTTATGCCGGTCTTCGGGTCGTGGCAGCACAGACCGTGGTCGGTGCCTATCCACAGCTTGCCCTCTCTGTCCTGCTCTATCGATGCGATTCCGTTGTCAGCGAGTCCGCTTTCTGCGGTAAAAAGCTTCTGGGTCTTCTTCATCAGGTCGTAGCAGTAGAGGCCGTCGTTGGTGCCTATCCACAGTCGACCGCTGTATTCCTTGACGATTCGGGTCGGAGTACCGTAGTTCAGGCAGTTCTTGCCGAAAGTGCTCGTCCAGCTGTCTTTTCCGATGTCGAGACAGCAAAGTCCCATGGTGGTTGCGACGTATATCCGCTTGCCGTCGGGAGATACCGACATCTTCGAGATATAGTCGTTGGCGATGTAGTTCTGCTTCTCATCGTTTGTGATGCCCTTCGCAGTGTAGGCCTTCTTAAGGTTGCCGTTGCTGTCGAGCCTTAGGAGACCCTGTCCCATGGTGGCCACCCATACGTCACCGTCGTTTGTGGTGCAGATGGCGAATCCGCTGGCACTCTGGTATATCGGCAGACGGTGGTAATTGCTGCCGCCGTCGACATATCCGATACCTTCACCGTACGATCCTATCCATACTTTTCCGTCTGTCCCCTCACATATATTCATAATAGTGCCTGGGAATCCTTCCAAGAAGTGCTTCTTCATGTTCTGATTGTGGTCGAGCAGGTAGAGTCCGTCTTTGTCGGTGCCGATCCAGCAGCGCCCCTGACTGTCGATGTAAGTGCTGGTAACGCAGGCTTCTCCGATGAGGTTGTGCTTGCCGAGCTTATAGCCTAGGTATTCAAATTCTGTAATCTGCTTGGGTTGCATGAAGATACCCTTCTGAAGCAGTCCGAGCCAGATGTTTCCGTTGCCGTCCTCTGCGATGGAGTAAACCTTGCTCTTTGAGAGGTCAACAGAATAGTTGTAATAGGGATTGTTGGTCAGGATGCCAGTCTTGGGGTTAAAGATGCCCACTCCGGCTCCGTCGTAGCCGATCATCACATTACCGTCGCTGCTAGCGTAAAGTTCTGCGATAGGCAGGTTGCCTACCTGCGGCACTTTTATAAAATCCCTGCCGTCAAACCGATAGAGTCCCTGGCTCATCGTTCCCAGCCATAGCGTGCCGTCACTGGTCTGGCACATCCTGCGCAGGTCGGTATTCATCGGGGCCTCGCTAAAGTATTTCACCACGGTCTTGCCGTCATAGCGTATCACCCCCTCGTCACGACCGAGTATCCAGAGATTGCCGTTTTTATCCTCAAGGAACTGCTGAACGGTATAGATGTCCTTCAGGTTCCCGTTTATCTGATGGGCTTGTCCGGGACCGTCGATCTTCAGTATGCCGAAGCCTGACGTGCCGGCAAGGACATCGCCGTTGTTACGTACGATGAAGCTTGTGATATAGCAGTCGATATGATTGCCCTCGGTGTCTTTCACCTCAATAGTCTTGAACTCATTGCCGTCGTATGTCTGCAACACACCCCACATGCCGAGGTAGAACAGGCCAGTCTTGTCCTGCACCATGCAGTTCACGTAGTTGCTTGCCATCGAGTTAGCCTGCTTCGGATCTTTCTTATAGATGTTGAACTGGTAGCCGTCGTAGCGGTTCAGTCCGTTACGTGTCACCACCCAAAGGAACCCGTCGTTGTCGAAGTAGACCTGATTCACGAAGTTACTTGATAACTGCTGGCTGGCATCAAACAGTTTACCCATCTGTGCAAAGGCCGTCTGCACGGAGATGATTAAAAAAATTAAAAGTAATCGACAGTTAGTCATTTTTGAATATAGAACTCTACTAGTCATTGTTTCGGCTATATTTTGCCTTGAGTAACGTAATTTTGTTGCAAAGATAGTTGTTTTTGTCTAAACCACCAAGGAAATGTTACAAAAAATAAAGTTTTTGTTACCAAATTGGTGATTTTTCCTCTTTTGTGGCGTTTTTAGGCCTTTTTACAAAAGTTTAATAAATATAGCTTAGATTAGGAAAATTAATACTTTTTTTAGCTTTGTTACAAATTCTCAAATTCCCGTAACTCTCTACAAAGCCCTTTTTCAATAATGTATGTACCTTTGCAACCGAAATTTGATGCGAAACAGTTTTTTAGGTTAGTATAAAGTTAGTAGTTAGTTTGAGTTCCCCTTTTGATCTAAGAACCGTGAAGTAGCTGGCACTGCTCTGGGGCAGATGCATGGGGCAGTTGCCGGCTTTGCACAATATAAATAATAAGGTAATATCAAGACGATGTAAGGTCTTTAACGAGATATAGCATAATCAATTTAACTAATAAAAGTATGAATCAAAATCAGACAAGATGAAACAGTTAAGTATTCTGTTGTTGACAATGATGTTCTGTACTACGATGTGGGCTCAAGGAGTCGACATTAAGGGAACTGTTGTCGATGCAAACGGCGAGGCACTGATAGGTGCTTCCGTTGTAGTCAAGGGGAATACCTCGAATGGTACTGTTACCGATTTCGACGGTAATTTCTCTTTGAGTGTTCCTTCTGAGAATTCTACTATCGTAGTTTCTTACGTAGGAATGAATACCCGTGAACTGAAAGTTGGTAAGCAGCGCAGCTTCAAGGTTACGCTGTCTGACAATACTCAGCTCTCGGAAGTGGTTGTCGTAGGTTTCGGCCAGCAGAAGAAGGCATCTGTTGTAGGTGCTATCACCCAGACTACTGGTGAGGTGCTGGAGCGTGCTGCCGGTGTTACCGACATCGGTGCAGCCCTGACCGGTAACCTGCCTGGTGTTGTAACAACAGCTTCTCAGGGTATGCCTGGTGAGGAGGAACCTAAGATTCAGATCCGTGGTGCTTCTTCATGGAACAACTCTGAGCCTCTGGTGCTGGTAGATGGTATCGAGCGTCCGATGAGTAGCGTTGACATTTCGTCAGTTGCCACTCTTTCAGTGCTTAAAGATGCTTCTGCTACAGCCGTTTACGGTGTGAAGGGTGCTAACGGTGTTATCCTTATTACTACCAAGCGTGGTGCTGAAGGTAAGGCTCAGATCAATGTATCTGCCAACGCTATTATGAAGATTCCTTCAAAGTTGCCAGATAAGTATGACTCTTATGATGCACTTGTTGCCCGTAATACAGCGGTTGAGCATGAGTTGAATCTTAACCCATCTAGCTGGGCTTATATGCGTTCTATGGACTTCATTCAGAATTATCGCAACTCTGATCCTAATGCAAAGGATGAGTTTGGTAACCTTATTTCTGAGCGCTATCCTAACGTAGACTGGCAGGATGCTCTGTTCAAGGACTATACAATGTCTTATAATGCAAATCTGAACGTAAGTGGTGGTACACGTTTCGTAAAGTACTTCGCAAGCGTTGATTTTGTTAGTGAGGGTGACCTTTATAAAGACTTTGGCAATGGACGTAAGTATCCTACAGGTTACGATTATAAACGTGTTAACGTTCGTTCAAACCTTGACTTTAACGTAACAAAGACTACTGTCCTTAAGGTAAATATCGCTGGTTCTAACGGTCGTCAGATGACTCCTTGGAGTAATCAGGTGAACAATGACTGGCAGATTTCACAGCAGTGGGCTGGTGTTTATAACATTTCTCCAGACGCATTCATTCCAAAATATGCTGATGGTTCATGGGGTTATCTTCCTGGTTCTACCAACGTAAGTAATGCTGCTGTAACTGTCGCTCTTGGTGGTACTCAGTATATTACTACTACACGTATTACTACTGACTTTGTATTGGAGCAGAAACTCGATTTCATCACAAAGGGTCTTGCTGCTCGTGGTATGATTGCATGGGATAACAACTTCACAGAGACAGGTCGTGGTATTAATGACCTTTATAATGATCCTCAATACAAGTATATTGACCCGCAAACCGGAACGGTTAACTATAAGTCTTCTTATGAGCCATATGACCGTTGGGATTATGTTCCTGTTGACAGCAAATGGTCAACGAATGGTGGTTCTGTAACTGGAGTTACTCGTAACCTTAATTATCAGTTACAGTTGAACTGGGGCCGTACTTTTGGTAAGCATGATGTTACTGCAATGGGTGTATTTGCACGTCAGGAGACAGCTTGGGGATCAATGATTCCTAACTATCGTGAAGACTGGGTGTTCCGTACAACTTATGCATTCGGTGGAAAATATTTCTTCGAGTACAATGGTGCTTACAATGGATCAGAGAAATTCTCCAAGGATAACCGTTTCGGATTCTTCAACTCTGGTGCTATCGGCTGGATGATTAGTGAGGAGCCATTTATGAAGTATCTTCGTGAGAAGAAGATTATCGATATGTTGAAGCTTCGTGCTTCTTATGGTGAAATCGGTGATGATAACGTTACAGGAACAAACCGCTGGCTCTATCAGGATGTATGGGCTTATGGTGGTCAGTCTACTCTGGACACAACCCAAAAAGGTGGTAGTAACCCATATAAGTGGTATCGTGAGGAAACTGTTGGTAACCCAGATGTACATTGGGAGAAGGTTAAGAAGTTTAATTTCGGTATCGATTATGGACTTTTCGGTGGTCTTTTTGCCGGTGCTATTGAGATCTTCAAGGACAAGCGTAGTGATATTCTAGTGATGGGTAGTGACCGTGCAATACCTTCATACTTCGGACAGACTGCTCCTACAGCAAACCTTGGTGAAGTAAAGACTCATGGATATGAGATTGAGCTTCGTTTCAATAAGGTTCTTAACAATAAGATGCGTATCTGGGCTAACATGAACATGACTCATGCTGAGAACGAGATTATCGTTAAGGATGACCCAGAGCTATACCCTGCATACCGTAAGCAGGCAGGTTACGCTATCGATCAAGTCCGCACCTTCTTAGATAAAGGTATGACTCAGAGCTACGATGACCTCTATGGTACTCCAAAGTACGACTCTAACAACGGTTTGAAGTTGCCTGGTGACTATTATATTGCGGATTTCAATGGTGATGGTGTTGTTGATAATGTAAACGACCAGGTTCCTTATGGATATACCGGCTTCCCACAGAATACATATAACACCACTCTTGGATTTGAGTGGAAGGGCTTCAGTTGTTTTGCTCAGTTCTATGGTGTTACAAATGTTACTCGTGACGTAACTATGGTTAGTTTCTCTGATGTGATGCTTGCTAACGTTTACGACCAGGGAACATGGTGGAGTTCTGATCATGCAAGTGCAGATGTGGTAACTCCACGCTTCAATGCTAAGTTGGGTAGCGATAAACTCTATCATGGTACACAGTTCCTTTGCGATGGTTCGTATATCCGTCTGAAGAACGTTGAGGTGGCTTATACCTTCACTCAGCCTTGGGTTCAGAAGATGGGCTTGAAGAGCCTTAAGGTTTTTGTCAGCGGTAATAACCTCTGGCTTTGGACCCGTATGCCTGACGACCGTGAGTCTAACTTCGGTGGTAACCACACTGCAGGTAACGGTGCTTACCCGACGTTCAAACGTATTAACTTCGGTGTAAAGTTCAATCTTTAAAATGGAGAAACAATGAAAAAGTTTAATAATATATATATAATAGGTGTAGCTGCCTTGTCTCTCATGTTTGGAGCAACATCTTGCACAGACTATCTTGACAAGACCGCAGACTCCGATGTAAACCCAGAGACTGCCTTCAAGAGTTTTAATAACTTTGAGGGTTTCGTCGAGGAAATTTACAACTGTATCCCCAATAAGGAGTCTTGCTACTGGTGTACGACATTCAACTGGGGTGAGGATGAGATTATGAATGCTGGTCTTGGTGATACACACGTTACACACCATTTTGACCTTGGTGACTACCGTCACTGGTATGATGAGGGTGACAAGGGTGGTCAGCAGAGCTGGCTGAACCGTCCAGGTTCTAATCCTACTTCTACAGATAAGTTCAATCATTCACTTAATGGTCATGCTTGGTACTGCATCCGTAAAGCAAACCTCGGTCTTGAGAACCTTGACAAGCTCGTTGATGCAACAAAGGAAGAGAAGAATTTCATTAAAGGTCAGCTTCTTTTCTTCCGTGCCTGGTGGCATCACCAGCAGATGGAATGGTGGGGTGGCATTCCCTATCTTGACCATTCTCTTTCTCCTGGAGAAGAATTCAAGTTGCCACGCCTATCCTTTAAGGAGTGTGCAGAGAAATGCGCTGCTGACTATCGCGCTGCAGCAGATCTTCTTCCGAATAACTGGGATAATACCACAGTTGGTAAAAAGACTCTTGGCGCAAACGATCTTCGCATCACAAAGGTTTGTGCACTTGGTTACTTAGGTAAAGTGCTTCTTTGGGCTGCGTCTCCTCTGAACGTTCTTGGTGCACAGACAGGTGCCTTGGCAAATGGTAAGACATATCAGTATGACGCAGAACTCGCAAGACGTGCTGGTGACGCTTTAGGAGAGGCAATCAAGTATGTAGAAAGTGGTGTAACTCCATATTCTCTCGCTGAATACAGTTATGCTGAAGATGACGCTAAAAACCGTCCAAGCTATGGTATCTATGATCACGTAGCTAAAAAAGGTTCTAAGAGTAACTTCTCTGATATCTTCCGTACGACAGGTCAGAGTTGGAAGATGCCAGGTAGCGTTGAGGCAATCATGCGTGGTCCTTTACCTGATATCAATGGTTCTAACTGGAACTTCACTAAGCTGTGGGGTCCAAAGGTAGAAAACCTTGTTGAGCACGATGCAATCATCCACATGCCTACAGCTAACTATGTAAACTATGCATATGGAATGGAAAATGGTGAGCCAATCGTTTTGGCTGATGGCTCTCTCAACCCAGAGTCAGGATTTGATCCAACCCATCCTTATGCTAATCGTGACCCACGTTTCTATCACGATATAATGTTTGATGGTTTCAAGTTCCTGCTTTCTGAACCTAAAGAGACTGCAGCAGAACATCCATATATCTATCTTGAGATGTATACAGGAGGTAACATGGTTCCTACAGGTAACCCTGAGCGTGAAGCAAATGGTAGCCGTACTGGTTATTTCTGCCAGAAACTCGTTCCTCACCAGTGTAACAAACTTGACGGTATGTATAACTATGGAAGTGCTCTGCAGACCTATCTGCCTTATATGCGCTTAGCTGATATTTATCTGCTGTATGCCGAGGCAGGTGCTGCTGCACAGGGTTCAAGTTTCAAGAGTAATTGTGATCGTACTGCAGAAGATGCCATTAATGTTCTTCGTGATCGTGTAGGTGCAGGACATGTTGCTGCTAAGTTTACTGGCGACCAGAAGAAGTTTATTGACGAGGTTCGTCGTGAGCGTGCTTGTGAGCTCGCATTCGAGGGCTTCCGCTGGCAGGATTTGCAGCGCTGGCTTCTCCTTACTGAGTATCCTTACAATATTAAGACTCGTCAGGAATTCAAGCGTGTAGGAAACTTCGACTACGTCAACGAGGATCCTCGTAACGCTGAGGTTACCGGTTGGAGTGAGACTACTATCGTAGAGCGTAATCTGGCTACCAAACATTATCTGCTCCCATTTAAGGAGAGCGAGGTTTACCTCTACACAGAATTCCCACAGAATCCCGGATGGTAATCTTTTGAATGTAAAAAAGTAAAAAAGTAAAAGAGATTATGAAACATAATAAATATATCATACTGTCAGCTCTCCTGGCTCTGTCGGTGTCAATTCCAGCAGAAGCGCAGATAGACGCTGCTGACGACTCTACCCAGGTCAATGTGGCATTCCGTAAGGTTGCCAAAGAGGATATTTTGGGTGGCGTCTCCAGCCTGAACTACAGAGACCTGATGGACAAGAACTATAATACTTATAGTCTTGATAATTTGCAGGGCTACGTAGCTGGATATAACGGCAATGGTATGTGGGGTTTTACAGATCAGCTTGTGCTGATTGATGGTGTTCCCCGTGACGCCAACAACGTATTGCCTTCTGAAATTGAAGAGATAACCTTCCTAAAGGGTGCACAGGCTGTTGTATTATATGGTAGTCGTGCTGCTAAAGGTGTTGTTCTTATTACCACCAAGCGCGGACGCGTTACTGATGGCCTGAAAGTGGACGTTCGTGCCAATACTGGCTGGAATGTAGCAAAGGCTTATCCTGAATACATCAGTTCAGCAGAGTATATGACTCTCTATAATGAGGCTCGTGTCAATGATGGACTTGATCCATTATATTCAGAAATGGATATTTACAACTACGCAAGCAGAGAGAATCCATGGCGCTATCCAGATGTTGATTTCTATTCTTCTGATTATATCAAGAAGGCTTATAACCGTTCTGATGTGACTGCAGAGATTGAGGGTGGAAATGACCGTGCTAAGTTCTATGCAAATGTTAGTTACTATCGTGTTGGTGACTATCTGAACTTTGGCGAGGCAAAGAACAATTATACTGATCGTTTCAATGCGCGTGGTAATGTTGACGTACGTCTCAATAATTTTATCACTGCATACATTAATGCAAACGCAACATTCTACAATACGCGTTCTGCTGTATCAAAACAAAAGGATGGTGACAATACGTTGGACTATTGGGGCGTGGCTGCTAAATGGCGTCCAAACCGCGTAAGTCCTCTTATTCCTATTTCATATCTGGATCCAAATGCCATTCAGCCAAAGAATGCTCTTGCTTCTTCTGCAAACATAATTGACGGACAGTATTTCCTGGCTGCTTCAAATACTGATATGACTAATATCTTCGCAGATTATTATGCTGCAGGTAAGAACACATGGGTAAGTCGTCAGTTCCAGTTTGATGCAGGTTTGAACTTCGATCTCAGTTCTATACTTGAGGGTCTGTCTTTCCATGCTTTAATGGCAGTTGACTATCAGACAAGTTATAATCTGTCTTATAATAACGATTATGCTACTTTTGTTCCTGCTTGGAGTAACTACAATGGTCCTGATTTGATTTTGTCGCTTGACAATCAACAGACCAAGGATTCTAAATCCGGAAAGCAGAATCTTGGTGGTAGTGCAGACAACCAGACAATTACTTTCAATGCACATTTCGACTACAATCGTACGTTTGCCGACATGCATAACGTAAATGCTATGTTGATTGTTAATGGCTATCAGACAACAAAGTCTGGGCAGTATCATAAGATAAGCAATGCAAACCTCGCTGCACAGGTGTCATATAACTACGGTCACAAGTATTATCTTGATGCAGCCTTAGCATTACCTTGGACAGCAAAGTTGAGTGAAGGTCACCGTGCAGGCGTTTCTCCTTCAGTCACTCTCGGTTGGAATCTTGCAAAAGAAAAATTCTTGGAGGGTAGCATATTTGACAACCTGACTGTAAGTGCTAGTTATAGCAATCTGAAGACAGATCTTGATATTAGCGATTATTACATGTATCTTGGTACTTACCAGAGTGGTGGATGGTTCGACTGGAACGGTCTGACAGGTTTCTCACTCTATCAGTCTAAGCGAGGTGCTAATAATGCCCTTGGTTATATTAAGCGTAACGAGATATCAGCAAGTATTCATGCAGAACTGCTCCAGAAGAGTCTGTCAATCGATGCTTCTTTCTTCAACAGCGTGATGGACGGTGGTATCATTACTGCTACCAACCAGCTTCCAAGCTATTTCAAGGTTTACTATCCTGAGTCTTCTTTCCTTTCTTATCTGAATTATAATAAGGATCAGCGTACAGGTTTCGATCTCGCTGTAAAATATAAGAAGAACTTTGGTGACTTTGGTTTCGAGGGTGGTCTGAATATGACTTATTACACTACAAAGGCAACAAAGCGTGATGACAACAACTTTGCTGATACATATCAGTATCGCGAAGGTAAGGCCCTCGATGCAATTTGGGGTTATCAGTGCCTTGGCTTCTATCAGCAGTCTGACTTCGATGCTGATGGCAAACTTATTGCTTCGCTTCCTCAGCCAGCACTGGGTGGTACAATAAAGCCTGGTGACCTGATGTATAAGGATCAGAATGATGATGGTGTCATTGACAGCAAAGACCAGATAGACCTTGGTAAGGGTGGCTGGTATGGTGCTCCTTTGACTCTGGGTGTAAATCTTACATTTAAGTACAAGAATTTTACACTTTTCATGCTTGGTACTGGTGGATTCGGTGGTCATGGCGTGAAGAACAACAGCTATTGGTGGATTTCTGGTGAACAGAAGTATTCTGCAGCAGTCCGTAACCGTTGGACTCCTGAGACAGCTGCTTCTGCAACATATCCACGTCTGACAACTCAGAGTGGTGCAAACAACAATACTACTTCTGACTTCTGGATGTACTCTACTTCTCGTTTCGACCTCGCAAAAGTACAGTTGACTTATGATTTCCCCAAGACTATTATTGGAAATGGTATCGTAAAGGGACTGTCACTTTATGTAAGTGGAAACAGTCTGCTTACAATAGCCAAGGAGCGTGAACTGATGGAGATGAGTGTAGGCAGTGCACCTCAGGCTCGTTTCTATAATCTTGGTGCAAAAGTAACTTTCTAATTTCATAAAGGATATAAATATGAAACTTAAGAATATAATTCTCCTCAGTGTAGCTACAATGGCACTTACGGGTTGTGACGACATGTTTGAACCCGCTCTTGAGAATAACAATGACCTCTCACAGATATATAGTGACCCAGGATTTGCCCGCGGTATCATGGATAATGCCAATCTGGTATTACCTTACGAGGAAAATCCGACAAACACTACTGATGTAGCTACTGATGATGCCGTTATTAACGACATTGATAACAATTATAAGAAAATGGCTTCTGCTAATACGTGGAAGTCGGATAATAACCCCATTAACCAGTGGGATACCCGTTATCATGCAATCCAGTATCTGAATATATTCCTTGAGAATGCAGATCAGGTGCATTGGGACTACTCTTCTGAGGCTCTTAACGAGATGCATAAGGATAACTATAAGGGTAATGCGTATGCACTTCGTGGACTTCACTTCTTCTATCTTCTTCGTGCCCACTGCGGAATGGTTAATGGTGAACTGAAGGGTGTGCCCATTCACCTCGCTTCAGAGGATGGTTCTTCTGATTTCAATCTGCCACGTAACTCTTTTAAAGAGTGTGTTGATCAGATTATGTCAGACTTTGACGAGGCTCTGAAATACCTTCCAACGGAGTATGGCGATGTAACAAGCGTACCAGCAAAGTATGCTAGCTTAGGTGCAACCACTACAGACTATAACTATGCTTTTGGTAAACTTCAGCGTGGTAAGATTGATGGTCGTATGATTGCAGCCTTCAAAGCTCAGGTGGCTCTCTTCGCAGCATCTCCAGCATACCAGTCTGCAAATGTTATGTCTTGGGAACAGGCTGCAAAGTATGCAGCTGCTTCACTGAATAACGTTGGTGGCGTTTCTGGTATGGATCCTAACGGGTGGCGATGGTTTAACGATGTCGATATGATTGAAGGCTTTGCTTTTGATAATCCAGATCCACAGGAAATTTGCTGGCGTGGTAATGTCGGTGACAGCCACAATATGGAAGAGAGCAACTATCCTCCTTCATTGAAGGGTAATGGTCGTGTTAATCCAACTCAGAACCTGGTTGATGCATTCCCAATGGCGAATGGTTATCCTATTAGTGATTCGAGATCTAATTTCAACGCAGCAGATCCTTATGCTAACCGTGACCCACGTCTGAAGGCTTATATTGTTGTTAATGGAGATGTTATTGGTGCTGAAGGTAATAGCATTAATACCACAGACGATGATAAGACCAACATCGATGGTATTAACCATGAGAGTGGAAAGTCCACACTTACAGGTTACTATCTGCGTAAGCTTCTCCGTGATGATGTAAACTTGAATCCTGCTAAGGATGTACGTCATTTTGGTGCTCGTATCAGATATACTGAGATTTTCCTTGATTATGCTGAGGCCGCCAATGAGGCTGCGGGTCCAAAAACTGCTGTAGGGGCCAGTTACTCTGCGTATGATGTTATTAAAGCTTTACGTAAGCGCGCTGGTGTCGGTGGTGATAACGACCCATATCTTGAGGAGTGTGCCGCTTCTAAAGAAAAGATGCGTGAGTTGATCCGCAACGAGCGCCGTCTTGAGCTCTGCTTCGAGAACCATCGCTTCTGGGATCTCCGTCGTTGGAAGGCAAACTTGAATGAGACAGCAAAGGGAGTTAATATTACTACCAATACTTCAACAGGTGCATTGATTTTTAAGCCTATCGATGTTGAGGTACGTAGCTTCCAGGATTATATGTACTATGGTCCTATTCCATATTCTGAGCTTAGAAAATGGTCAAACCTTGAGCAGAATGATGGCTGGAGCAAGTAACAAAAACATGTAAAATTCTAAATAATAAGACGATATGAAACGTAATATAACAAAATTCATCTTTGGAATAGCACTTGTTGGCACCTTGTGGTCTTGTAAGAGTGGTGACCCGACTTTCCCAGACTATGAGGGTGGTACAACTGTCTATTTCCCTTATCAGTATCCCGTACGTACTATAGTATTGGGTGACGATGAATATGATCTTACACTCGATCATGCACATAAGTGCCAGATTAAGGCCACATTCGGTGGTTCATATAATGGCTCTGATGGTAGTGTTCAGGTAGCAGTTGACGAGAGTCTCTGCCAGAATCTCTATTTTGAAGATGGCGTTACTCCTGTCAAGGCTATGCCAAGCAGTTATTATCAACTCTCAACAATGAACCTTGATTTCAAGGGAACAATGAATGGAACAACTGAAGTACAGTTGACAGATGCATTCTTTAATGATCCAGAGGCTGTGAATACTACATATGTTATTCCTTTGGTCATTACAGGACAGACAGGTTTTGGCAAGATTCTTACAGGAACTCTTCTTGGAGACAAGACTGGTTCACGTACAAATTCCGAACTTTGGGATATTAAGCCAATGGACTATGTGCTCTATTGTGTAAAGTTCCAGAACAAGTACTCTGGATTCTGGCTTACTCATGGAACAACATCTACAGCAGACATTGAGCATGCTCAGGCTGTTGAGATTAAGTCCAAGTCACTGAACACTTGTGTATACACTGTATCTACTCAGGATGGTAACAATATCCTTAGTGCAGACCTCTTGCTTACCTTCAATGGTGACAATTGTACTATTTCTTCTTTGACTGATGGTGTTACTGCAACAGGTACTGGTTCTTGGGGTGATGATACAGAGAAAAAGGCTTGGGGTAACAAAGACCGTGACGGAATGGAACTTAACTACAATGTTACTTTTGCAAACGGTAAGACGTTGTCAAAACATGAGAAGATGGTATGGCAGCGTAGTGGCGTAACAATTCAGGAATTCGCACCTGTTTATGTAAAGTAAAGCTTAAAACGTAATGAAAATGAAAAAGCAATATATCATATTAGCACTCGGAGCCATGCTTATGGCTTCGTGTGCAGATGAGTTCGACAGAAACTTCATGGTTGGTCGTCCAGGAAACTCTGCTGAGTATGCATATCTGAACGATTACAAAGCTCTGAAGGAGTATGTTTCTGATCCGAATTTCCATCTTGGAATTGGTACGGATGCAGCTGACTATGCTAAGCAGGGTGCAACGTATGTTATCACAAATGTGAACTTTAACGAGACGGTTGCCGGCAATGCAATGAAAATGGCCTCTTGTGTAGATAAAGATGGCAACATGAACTTCGCAACTGTTGAGTCTTATGTAAATGAAGCCGCTAAGGCAGGTATGAATGTCTATGGTCACACGTTGGCTTGGCACGCTCAGCAGCCTGTTGAATGGCTCAACACCTTGATGGCAGACAAACCACTGCCTGTGACACCTGGCGTAGAGAATTCCTGCCTTGTATTTCATAACGGAACTGCAGGAGCTAATCAGTGGGATAAGCAAGCTATTTATACCTTATCAACTCCAATGGTTCAGGGTAAGACCTATATCGTAAAGATTAGTGTTAAGACAGATGATGATTATGCTGAAAACGTTTTTGGTCTTTGGCCAATTTGGAGCACTAGTCCCAATAAAAACCAGTGGGGTGGTTCTAATGATGTTCAGTATCTGGCATCGTATGGCACATCAAAGGATTTTAAGGATCTAGAGTGGGAATTCGCAGCAGCTTTCGATCACGACCAGTTGCAGTTCGTGTTTGGTAAAGTTGGAGGCGATGTTTATTTGGACAACGTATCTTGTAAGGAAAAAGGTAGTGATGCTGAGATGATTGCAAATGGCACTTTCGACAGTAACAGTCTTGATGGTTGGAGTGCAAACTGGGGTGGACCTTCATTTGAAATCGGAAGTGTTACTACTGGAGGTGGGACACCTGGTGTATTGACAGAGGTTAAGGAAAAGCGTCGCTGTATTCGCGTTGCTTCTGATGATATGGCAGACGCAGCTTGGGATACACAATTCTGGCTCTACTTCCCAGACAACGTTATCCATGCTGGTGATTCATATAGCTTCTCTGCTGACATTATGGCAAACAAGGCTGCAACTGCAGGTTCTCAGACCCATAAGGAGCCAGGTGGATATATTCACTGGTCAGGTGTTGGCACCCTGCCTTTCACTGAGAATTGGACTACATTCACGTCTTCCGGCACATTCGCAAATGAATCAGATGGTGGTTACTCTATTGCCTTCAATCTTAATGACTTTGCTGAGGCAAACCTTTACTATCTCGATAATATTAGCTTGAAGATCAACGGTACAGAGGTTATTAAGAACGGTAATTGCGAAGGAACTGACGTGTCTAGTTTCTATACAAAGGAAAAGCGCGGCTCAACCGTTAACTCTACGATTGTTGATGAAACTGTCGTTTATCGTATGCAGTCAGGTCCTGCGACCTATGAGGTTGATGTTCCACGTACTTGTATTCAGGTTGTTACCGACGATATGGTTGATGCAGCATGGGATTCTCAGTTCTGGCTGTACTTCCCGGATAATGTAATTCATACAGGTGATAAGTATGAAGTATCTATGAATGTTCGTGCTGATAAGAAGGCCACAGCTGGCACACAGACTCATAAGGATCCTGGTGGCTATATTCACTGGGCGGCTATTGGAACTATTCCATTCGAGACAGAGTGGAAAACATATACTCAGAGCGGTACTTTTGACAATTCTGCACAGGAAGGTGGTTACTCTATAGCGTTCAATTTGAATGACTTTGCTGAGGCCAATACTTATTATTTCGATGACATCAGTCTAAAGATTAATGGTGTTGAGGTAATTAAGAATGGTGATTGTAATGATCTTAATGGAACTGCTAGCTTCCGTACAAAGGAGCAACGTGGAAATATTGTTCCTTCTCGTATTGTCGACCATTATGTTCAGACGATGGAGAGTGCGAGCGGTGGTATTCCTCAGACAGCAGAAGAAAAGAAGGATACCCTCACCTATGCTTTGGATAAGTGGATTAGCGGTATGATGGAGGCTTGTAAGGATCCAGATACAGGTGAGATGCTTGTTAAGGCTTGGGATGTTGTTAATGAGGCAATCTCTGGCGGCAATCCTGATGGTGATCTTAATGGTGATGGTGCTTATGCTCTGCAGCATGCTACACCAGATAATGAAAAGGACTTCTTCTGGCAGGACTATTTGGGTGACCTCGATTATGTCCGTACCGTTGTTCGTCTGGCACGTCAGTATGGCGGCAACGACCTGAAGCTCTTTGTTAACGATTATAACCTTGAGAGCGACTGGGATCAGAACGGTAAGCTGAAGAGTCTTATCAACTGGATTAAGCGCTGGGAGGCTGATGGCATAACTAAGATTGATGGTATCGGTTCTCAGATGCACATCTCATTCTATGAGGATCCTGCAACTCAGGAGAGCAAGAAGAAGGCAATCACAGAGTCATTCAAACTGATGGCTGCTTCTGGTAAGCTCGTTCGTATTTCTGAGCTCGATATGGGCTATGTTAAGAAGGGCGCAACAGAAGGCACCAAGACTGTTGATATGACAGAGGAGATGCATCATCAGATGGCTGACTTCTATACTTGGATCATCAAAGAGTATCTTACTGTTATTCCTCAGGCACAGCAGTGGGGTATCTGCCAGTGGTGCGCTACCGATGCTCCTGCAGCAAGCGGATGGCGTGGTGGTGAGCCTGTTGGCCTCTGGGATGAGCAGTTCTATCGTAAGCATACTTACGCAGGCTTTGCAAAAGGCTTTGGCGCAGAGTAATACTCAAAGAGCAGGGGAGTATAAGTTCGCTCCCCAGCTTTTAACCTATTGTCAGTCTTAGGACGGACAATTTTAGAACTTTACATTGTTTTGGGGTCTGGGCTTGAGAAAGTCCAGACCTTTTTCATTGTCAGCACGATTTTTAGGGAAAGTTTCTTTTGTTTGAAATAAAATGCGTACTTTTGCAACTGAAAAAGAATAAAGAAGAATAAAAGAGAATAAAGGATGAATGCCAGGAAATTATGGCCCTTGTTGACGATCATCGGCTTTGCTGTGATATGCTTCTGCTTCTTCCAGATGGCATATCCGTATCACTTCTATTTTAAAGGGCAGAACCAGTTGTTCCTGATGTCGTGGTCGTACGTGGGTACATTATTCGCAAAACCGGCATGGGCTGCATGCCTGGCTGGAGAATTCCTGACTCAGTTCTATTATTATGATGTTGCTGGCGCAACGATCCTTACGGCATCACTCACCTTGTTGTTTTGGCTGGCGTATCAGGCTCTTGACAGTCTGAAACTCAATAGGTGGGTGGTATTGTCTGTGGCCCTGGCCATTGCCGTGCGTGAGGCTTCGTGCCATCTTTTCTACGGCTATACTCTGTCATCTACATTTGCACTTGTTGGGGGATTGCTGATGTTCCTGATGCTGCGCAGACTGATGAGCCTACGGTGGCAATGGGCGTTGATGGCTCTACTGACTGGCACACTGCTGTGTTACTGGCTGTTTGGCTATGGCGTGTGGGCATTTCTGTTGTTATCGGCGGTTGTCGTCTGGAGGGTAACAGTGCCGATGGCAGTGGCTTTTGTCTGTCTGCTGCCATTTATGAGAAGTCACTACAACCTGACCACTTCCGACTTGTGCCAGTATCCGGGTGTTGAAAGCCTGCATGTCCCTGACTTCAACAAAGAAACCGACCTGCACATGATGCACAGCTATGAAACTGGTGACTGGGACGATGTGGTGGCAACGGCTGCTGCCGACCCTGTGTTGAACGTTTTTAGGGTGGATGCCAATTCGTCAATGCGGCTCTCTCAGGATGCGCAAGTGTCGTCAACCGTGCGCCGGTTTATCTATAACCTCGTTCGGGCACAACGCGGCAGTCTGCCTGACGTGCTGCTAGAGTTTTATCCAAACTACCTGGGAACCTTCACCAGCATGATAGGCACCAACATACCGATGCTGATATTTATGAACTTACATGAGTTCTACTTTGCCATCGGTGATATTTCACGTGCAGAAAGAGGAGCCTTTATGTCGAGCGTGTCCGTTCCGAGTAATCGGAATGCATACTGCATAAAGCGACTGGCAGAGTGCGCACTGGTGAGGAACGACCAGCAAGCCGCTGAGAAGTTCCTTGGCTTACTGCGGCAGACGATACCTTATAGAGAGTGGGCAGAAAGTGTCAGAAACGATGGGCGTTACTTGCAAAAAGCACAGTATATCAACCTGCAGGACACGATTTCGCCAAGCGAAGACTCCTATAACATCTTGTCGCAATTGCTCAGATCGAACCCGGAAAATGAGGTGGCTCTTGACTATATGCTGTGCAGCCAGTTGCTGAAGAAGGAGATAGACAAATTCAAGCGCGACTATGACCAATATTGTTCAGAGCGTCCTCGCATCAAAAAACTCTATCAGGAGGCCTTGTGTATCTGGCTGATGAAGAATGATGCCTCGCAGGAAGAGTGGCAGAAGTATATCAAGGACGAACAGGTGAAGAGCAGGTTGAAGGAATATATGGCGGAAAAGGCAAGTCCTCGCTTTGCCGACACCTATTGGTTCTACTTCGACGTTTTCAACCTTGGAGGTAACTAACTGCATTATCATTATGAAGACAAGAAACATCTATATCTGCATGGCCATAGCCTTACTGATGCTGCTGGCGGCTTGTACGCCTACACCGCACGATGTGAAGCAGAGCAATCAGGAGGTTGAGATATATCCTGACTACAAGGACGTAACGATACCCGTGAACATTGCCCCGCTGAATTTCGTGGTGAGGGGCGCTGAGGCTGTAGAAGTAAAGGCTGGCGACCTGACGGTAAACAGTAGCGACGGCAATGTACAGTTTGGAGTAGGAGAGTGGCGCAAGCTGCTGGAGAAGAACAAGACGATAGAGGTGGAAGTGACGGCCCTGAAGGACGGCCAGTGGACTGCTTATAAGCATTTCCATTGGTATGTGGTTGCGGATAGTATCGACAGCTATCTGACCTACAGACTGATAGAACCAGGCTACTCTGTTTGGAACCGGCTGCAGATCAAACAACGCTGTGTGGAGAATTTCGATGAGTATGCACTCGCAGACTACAATCTGCAGGAGAACCGCTGTATGAACTGTCACACGCCCAGCAGGCAGAACCCCCAGTTGTCGATGCTGTATGTGAGAGGAAAGGGTGGCGGTGCCATTCTCAACCAGAATGGACGGTTGAGAAAATTGGACATCAAGACACCCGATATGGTGCAGTCTTCCACTTATTTCCAGTTTGCGCCATCAGGACGCTACATAGTGTTCTCAGCCAATGTGGTTGTACCCGCCGTCCAAGGTCTGGCGCAAAAGAGGCTGGAGGTCTACGATACTGCATCGGATGTCTATGTAGCGGATCTTGAGAAGAATATTATTATCCGCTCTCCGTTGTTAAGCGACTCTTTGTGGCTGGAAACCTTCCCCACTTTTTCGCCCGATGGCAAATACATCTATTATTGCACATCGCCTAAAGTGGAACTGCCTAATGACTATAAAAAACTGAAGTATGTCTTGGCAAGAATTCCGTTCGATGAGGCCACAGGTACCATCGGCACGCAGGTTGACACACTATTTGCTGAGCGGAGCGTATGCCATCCAAGGGTTTCGCCTGATGGTGAGAGGCTTCTTTTCACCGTACAGGATTACGGCACCTTCCCGATATGGCATAAAGAGGCAGATCAATGGATGATGGATTTAAGAACAGGTGCGATGGATTCGTTGCAGGTAGTGAACTCCGACATGAGCGACACTTATCACAGCTGGTCGAGCAATTCCCGTTGGTTTGTGTTTGCCTCGAAACGCGACGACGGCCTTTATGGCAAACCCTATTTCTGCTATGTGGACAGCAACGGCAAGGCTCATAAACCTTTCTGTCTGCCACAGCAAGATCCTACCTTCTATGATGACTTCCTGAAATCATTCAATGCGCCGGAGATGGCTAAGGGTAGGATTCCCTTCGATGCCGTGGATGTAGCGAACGCTATGAAACTCCCCGCAGAACCTTTCAAATAAAGAAGAAAGCAAAAACTATGGTTTTGCTCGCCAATACCATAGTTTTTGGTCGGCAAAACCATAGTTTTTGCTTGCTATTTAGTTTGTCTTCTTAAAGACCAGTTGCTCCTGGCACTTCTTCGAGAACAAGTCGAACATACCGCGCAAGGTGTCGTAGTTCTTCTCGGGGTGTGACACCTTATTAATATTAAACTGGTACTTCACTTGTATCATCTTATCAGTGGTTGTGGTGACAAGTCGTCCGTTGAGGCCCTTGTCAGGCGTAGAGGCTACTGTCTGCCACTGTTCACCGTCCAATACATAGCCATCAGGGAGCGTGATGTTGGCAACAATTTGGCAGGAGCCTTCAGATTGGAACTCTACAGGCATGATTCTCTTCTCGGCAGTAAACGGATTGTCGCTCATTGGTACGGTATAGAACGGATTGATGCTGATCTTACCATCGCTCACCTCACCCTGTTTGGTAAACTCTACCTCTTCCTTTGCCTCTGATGCGAACTCGTTTGTGAGTCCCTTCTGCTGACGGTATTTCAGTGCAGCGAGCCCCTTATACATGGTGGTCTGTTTTCCACTGAGTTTTCCGTTGGCATCGAGCGTGGCATCGATGACTGTTGCAATCTGTGACTTCGAGGCTTTCTGAAGGTTCACCCAGGCATTGCCCTTGCTCTTGCTGATGGTACGGGCTTTCTCCACGAGCAGCACCTCCGGCAGAGCATTTAGACAGCCTCCTGCAGAAGAAGCGTCGACGTATGCCTGCATGCCGTTGCTGAACTTGATGCCCACTACGTATGTCGATAGTTTGTTGAGAGTTGGGAAGTTATGTGGCAACAGACCTTTGTCTCTCTGTCTAAGCACTACTGGATCGGCTCCGAAGCCGGCATCGCGCAGCGTTTGAATCAGCAGCATGTTAATGTCGGCATTGCTTCCCTCGCCTTTCTTAAGTGTCTCACTGGTGTTTTCAGGCCACATTAGATACTTGCCGTTCCATTTCACCTTGTCAAACACCAGCTTGCAGACGGCCTCTGCCCGATCCTGCTCGTTAGCGATGTCTTTTATACTTGCGAGTTCGTCACGCAACGGACTGTGGTTGCCTAGTTGCTTTCCAAAGTCTTCATCATCGAGCAGGGTGGTGTCAATCAGTTCCCATGTCTGGGCGTAAGGCATAGACATGGTGCCTCGCAGACTGAAGCTTTTGAGCTCTGCAGTGATGCCGGCGCAATAGTCGTTGACGTTCCATACGTAATCATCCTTTGGCAAACCGATGAGGTTGCGGCCAACGCAGACATAGTGGTTGGAGTTCACGTTAACAGGCTTTGCCAACGGGTCGCTGTCTATCTTATAGTGCATCATTCCAACGGTACAGGTACAAGCCAGACGCTGGATGCCGTGCTCCTCGATGTTGAATATCAGGTAGTTGGGAATCTCCATGTCGAGACATGCGTAGGCAACGGGAATCTCGCACTGTGCGAACCAGTCGTGCAGGCGCCAGAAGAGCTGGCTGTGCAGGGTGTATTCGTACTCTATCACAGTCCCCTCCTTAACGTCGGGCACTGTAAACGTCACTTGCCAGTTGACATCGTCAATTTGTTCTTTCTTTACATCGCTGTTCTTCAGCTTGCTCTTCACCACTTTGCCGTTTTCCGTGTTGAAAGCCGTCGCTTTCAGGTCTTCCACACTCTCATCGGTATACGATCCCATTGCATCCTCCGTCATCGAGCCTCCGGCATCTTCGAAGAAGTTCGTACCTCCTGCACTGGCGTTGATCTTGAAATTGTTATTTCCTATTTCTATCGTACTGGCCTTCAGGGAGATTCTTGTGGCGTTGATGCCCGACTTGTCATTGGTCAGTTTCATATAAGGGATGGTGACGTTTGCAAAGCGTGCTCCCTCTGGCTTGAGAACCTTGATACGGTACTTCTCATGATAGTCGACGACATACCCGTTGGTCTGGATGGTGTACTCTACGTTTGTAAGTCTGCACAGCACCACGGCATCGGCATTGGGATCCTGCTGATAGGCTGTCATCTGCATTTCTTCCTTGGTAGGTTTGCCAAACTTCTTGTTGACATTGTCTTGTGCCATGGCTGGCAGCCACAGTACGGACATCATAACGAATAACTTAAATACGTTCAGTCTCATTGTCTTTGGAATTAGTTGATAATCGTTGCAAAGTTACGAATTATTATTCATTATACGTAGTATAATTCCTTTTTTTCCGATTATTTAACTATTGAGCCAGAGGTTTCCTGAGACCAAATATTTTATCCGTGTTTTAACATTCTGTTTTGCGTGCGCCGTTTTAGTGTCGGATTAAGAATTATGGCATATTTTACAAAAATTAAAAGTTCAAAAGTTGCGCGTTTGGGATTATTTTTGTAACTTTGCAGCCGGTTCGGTTTTCCAAAACGGATAACTTTCCTAAAAATAAAAATAAAAAAGTTTCCCGAAAAGGACAATATTAATGACGCGTGACTCTAATCATAAACGAAAAAAGAAATAATGGAAATTAAGAATTTTACCATCACGAAACGAGACGGCTCGAAAGACCAGTTCTCACTCGACAAAATCATGAATGCCATTGTAAAGGCGTTCGAAAGCGTGAACGAACCCGCTGACCTGGGTATCGTTTCAAAGATCCTTAATCATCTCGACATGCACGATGACATCACTGTGGAGGACATCCAGAATCAGGTGGAGGAGGCTCTGATGCGCGAAGGCTACTATAAGGTGGCGAAGTCGTTCATCCTTTACCGACAATTGCACTCAGAGGACCGCGACACCCTGGATAAGATGATGTTCCTCTCAGAGTACACGGAATCGGTAAACGCAGCTACCGGCTCTAAGTATGATGCCAATGCCAATGTGGAGCACAAGAACATCGCCACGCTGATCGGCGAGTTGCCAAAGTCGAACTTCATCCGTCTGAACCGCCGTCTGCTTACTGACCGGATCAAGAAGATGTACGGCAAGCAGTTGGCCGATGAGTACATCGACAAGCTGACACATCATTTTATATATAAGAACGACGAGACCTCGCTGGCCAACTACTGTGCATCAATCACGATGTATCC
>JAEEGL013130635.1_pt1 | contig 29588 bp, 25 predicted proteins | sample 9134231 | NCBI WGS metagenome assembly JAEEGL01 (sample SAMN16246548, study PRJNA631951) | gut metagenome | biome: gut microbiome; feature: rumen; material: fiber-attached | host: Bos | place: Iran: Karaj | collected 2018-10
GAACCTGCAATAATAATTGTATGAGCTTCATAGTCAATTGCTATACAAGCCTCGGAATTTGTTCCGTCAATTTCAGGATTGCATTTGAAACCCGGAGCACAAATGATTGTATAATCAGCTTCGCCGTAGTTTGCAAGTTCTTCAGCAGTCGGTCTGATTAACAATTGGTGAATAAACATATTCTGAGATGCAAGCTCGTTAATAACTCTGAATTTTTGAGTGTATTTCTTGTCTGCACCTGCGAAACCGTCAAAGATATAAACTTCTTTACCGTTCAAGTATTCAATCATCTTAGCTTTGATTGAATTAAATGCATCTCTTGAAATCGGTCTGTTGACTTTTCCCCAAGCGATATCGTTGTGAATGGATTCTGTATCAACAATAAATTTATCCTTGGGTGAACGACCTGTGTATTTGCCTGTTGTAACAACCAATGCACCTGTTTCACTTAAAGTGCCTTCACCTCTTCTGAGTGCTGCTTCTGTTAATTGTGCAGGAGTTAAATTCCTGTATACAGCTGAAGGAGAAGTGATTCCTAATTTTTCAATTCCGTAAAGTTCCATAATTAAAAGCCTCCATGTATATTTTATACATAATAATTGTACTACAAACACTTAAATAAAGCAATTACAGTATTTGGATGACTTAAGCATGCATGCTTCAAAAAGTATGTTGCAGTAAAATTAAGATTTACTGCAACATACGAACTTAATAGTGTTTTTTTTTTAATTTTCTGCTTTTATAAAATTATTTTAACCATCCTCCATGCTGAGCATTTGTTCATAGGTTATACCATAGTTTTTCTTATAATAATAGTCCTTTGAGTTATAATCTGCACCTACCATGGGGTCATAGCTGCTGGATGAACCACTTGTCGGACTACTTTTTGACGAACTTAATGAACTACTTGATGGACTTGATGAACTACTTGATGAACCACTTGACGAACCTTTGACGATTGATCTAGCTATCGATGCTGCCCTCAATTCTCGTGCAATTTCAGCTCCGCTTTTTTCTTCAACTAAAATACCATCCTTGTATATTTTGCATCCACCGTCAGGCAAATCTTCTCTTACCCATATTAATTTACCATTTTTATAGGAGGTTGCTTTATTACCTTCAATAATATAGCCATCTGTAATTACTCCGTTAGAATCATAATATTTGAATCCACCGTTAGAAAATTCTTCTTTTATTAATTTACCATTTTCAAAGAAGCTTGTTTTATCACCTTCAATAATTTTGGCCTCTGTACATACTCCGCGAGAATTATAATGTTTGAATCCACCGTCAGAAAATCTTTCTTTTATTAATTTACCATTTCTATAGAAGCTTGTTTTATCACCTTCAATAATTTTGGCATTTGTACATACACCGTCAGAATCATAATATTTGTATCCACCGTCAGAAAATTCTTCTCTTGATAATTTACCATTTTCAAAGAAGCTTGTTTTATCACCTTCAATAATTTTGGCATTTGTACATACTTCGTCAGAATCATAATATTTGTATCCACCGTCAGAAAATTTTTCGTTTATTAATTTACCTTTTCTATAGAAGCTTGTTTTATCACCATCACATATAGATCCTTCAAGAATTTTACCTGTACTGCTGTCAAAAACAACTTCTTTACCATTTTGGGTGACTACTGTTAAATCTCCTTCTATACCGTTGTAGCGGCTATAATAGGCTTTTACTGTCCCATCAGCTAATCTTTCTTCAAATAATTTTCCTGTAGTTGCATCGACAACTCTATATGTACCGTCATTTAATGTTGTTTTAGTAAAATCGCCTTCAACGCCATGATATTTTATATATCTGTCAATGCGGGTACCATCAGGTAAAGTTTCTTCAATTACACGTCCTTTTGTAGTTGAACTATATTTTTTGTATGTGCCGTCTTTAAAGGTTTCTTTTAATAATTTACCATTTTCATAGTATGATTTTTGTTTATCTGTGACAACCAACTCTTCAATGACATTACCTTTCTTATCAAAGTGTTTATATCCACCGTTAGCATAGGTTTCTTTTAACAGTCTAAAGTTATCAGAATGATATTGGCTATATTTCCTAATTGTTCCGTCTGCAGTTTTTTCCTCTAATACTTTACCTTCCCAGGTTCTATTATATATTTTATAAGCTCCATCAGGACACTCCTCTTTTAATATTCTGGGTCTCGAATAAGTATGGTCGTAAGTTTTTATTGTACCATTTGGTAGTTTTTTTACTGACAAACCGTAATCACTTTGGCTATTATTTGAAGCATATACATACTTCCTTTTATATTGTCTATATGAATCTTCCCCATATCTTTTTTCCACAACAAAACCTTTGTCGTTTCTTATCTTCATAACAGGTATGCCTAAATTAAATCTTGTCCACTCTATACTCTTGGTTAAACTCTCGGGAATTGCCTTAAAAATTTGACCAATTTTTTGAAATATATTTGCATCTTCAGCAACATGTGCAGATTTTACACCTGCCTGCTCGGCTTTACTTAATGCTTTACCTGCCGATAACATTGACATTACGGTAGTAGTTACTCCCATACCCATTGTTTCAAGAGCTTGTTTTGCATCGCCGTCAGTCTTAGCTTTTATTGCTTTGTATGTTCCTACACCTGCCATTCCGACACCTGTTGCCAAACCAATTGCAGTTAAAACAGGTAATATTGCACCACCCGTGAGAGCGGTTAGTCCTGCGCATACACCCATAGTGAGTACGGATGCTATCGGATGTTTAATTATTGCTTTTGGTATACCGCCGAGTAAACCTTTTACAAAGCTGGTTGCTCCTTCTTTAAATGACAATTTGCCGTCATCTTTTCCGTCTGATGAGATTTTATCAACATCATACCACCATCTTTGTATACCGTTCATATCCAGAGCCTCGTTGATTGACTTTGAATCAACTCCTTGTGCTTGTGCTGCTTTTGCAAATAATGAATATTCGTCTTTTTTTAATTTTCCGTCTTGATTCCTGTCAGCTAATCGTGCAATAAGCTGTAATTTTTCATTTTTGATTGATGAAATCTCTAATGCCATTTTTATACTCCTTTTCTCTGTTTAATATTTCCTCGTATATTTATATAAAGTATTTTGGAGTTCAAAAATTGCCTATTTTACGAAATCAAAACTCTAAAAAGCTATAACGTAGGTATACCAACTCACTACAGCTTCACAAAATTTAATATAAATACTTAAGTTCATAATTTCTTAAGAATAAATATTTGTAATATAATATTCTTATCAGATTATTAGAGGAGTATAAAATGTCAAAGGATATAGATTGGTCATCATTGGGTTTTGGATATATAAAAACCGATTACAGATATGTTTCAAATTATAAAGATGGTAAATGGGATAGTGGGAGTTTAACCACGGATGAAACGGTTACTCTGAACGAAAGTGCAGGAGTTTTGCAATATGCACAAACTTGTTTTGAAGGGTTAAAAGCATACAGAACGGTTGACGGCAGAGTTGTATGCTTCAGACCCGATATGAACGCAAAAAGAATGTACGACACTGCTCAAAGACTTGAAATGGCTCCGTTCCCGGAAGATAGATTTATTGATGCGGTAGAAAAAGTTGTAAAAGCAAATCTTGATTACGTGCCGCCTTACGGCTCGGGCGCGACATTGTATTTAAGGCCCTATATGTTCGGTTCTAATGCCGTAATCGGAGTTAAACCCGCAACGGAATTTCAATTCAGAATTTTTGCAACTCCCGTAGGACCATATTTTAAAGGCGGTGCGAAACCGATTTCTTTAAGAGTTCCCGATTTTGACAGAGCGGCTCCGAGGGGAACGGGACATGTGAAAGCCGGATTAAATTATGCAATGAGCTTGCATGCAATAGTTGATGCACATAATCAAGGTTTTAATGAGAATATTTACCTTGATTCCGCTACAAGAACAAAGGTTGAAGAAACAGGCGGAGCAAATATAATTTTTGTTACAAAAGATAACAAGATTGTTACGCCTAAATCAAATACTATACTTCCTTCTATCACCAGACGTTCATTGATGTATGTTGCGGAAAAATATCTGGGATTAAAAGCTGAAGAAAGAGAAATTTATATGACAGAGGTTTCGGAATTTAAAGAATGTGCTTTGTGCGGAACAGCCGCCGTTCTTTCTCCTGTCGGAAGAATAGTTGACCACGGCAAAGAAATACTTTTCCCGTCCGGCATGGAAAAAATGGGTGAAATTACACAAAAACTATATGATACACTTACAGGTATTCAAATGGGAAGAATAGATGCACCGGATGGATGGCTGAGAGAAATTGCTCGGAATACGGTAACTGTTTAAGACTTTAAGATATTGTAAAAAACGAAAAAGAGAGCTTTCTTAATAAAAGCCCTCTTTTTTTGTAAATGTTATTCAAAACTCAAATTTTGTCCGATGTTTACCGTTGATTCTTCTTTATCTGATGCGGAAATTGCTCCTATTGCATCAAGTGACAATTGTAAATAACGTTGTGCTTCTGCTAATTTTTGCTGAAAATGGGATTTCCATTCCATAAACTGAAAATATTGAAAGTTATGTGGAGGATTATTTCCCCAATATTGTTGTGCTACAGTATTCATGTGACTTAAAACTTGCTGATAATCTTCTACTCTGGTACGGAAGTAATTAACCCTGTCAATTCCTGATTTCACGTGATATACAAATTCAGGGTTCAAGTAATTAGGCATGTTGTCCAATTCATAAAACAAGCCATCCATTACATCAGAAGGATAATGTGGATCTTCATTCCCTGGTGTTATCATTTGACTTAATTCAGTTGCCCATTGAGTATAATCATCATTAAGTCCTTGAGCAATATCTTCTCCTAATACATTCTGATATTGATTGACTATATCTTCAATTTCGTCCTGTAATCCATGCAAATAATTTAATTTTTCTTGAAAATCCAGTTGAGACTCTATTTCTAAATAATGGTCTTTCAATTGAGCATATTCTTCTAATCGGCTTTCTAATAACTCTAATTCGCCGTCCCTTACCTGTTGAGGAGCTGTTGAACCCATTGCACCTTGAACAGTTGCTTTATTAATCGCTGCCTGAATTTCGGTTGCATTTCCTGTCAATACCACTGTTTCCTGTGCTATTTTTGGAGATGTTGTTTCTTCAGGCTTTTCTCCTTTTCCTTTTACTCCTTCTTCAGGCTTTTTCTGTTCAACTTTTGCCGCTCTTACGTTAAAATTCATACCGTAATTAAAATTCATTTTATGCTCCTTTCTATTTTTAACGAACCTAACTTTTTATATTTTGTATAACGGCAATTTTGAGAAAAACTTTAGCGATTATATTGGAATTTTTACAATTCTTTACAATTAATTAGACATATTTATAAATAATTAGTTTATACAGCTATTTGGCGAATTACTATATGCTTTAATTTATGAAGTATCAAGAATTAATAAACTCAAACATTAGAGCTTTAAGGCAAAAACACGGCTTAACACAGGAAATGTTCTCTGAAAGAATCGGCATCAGTTTACAAGGCTTGTCAAATATTGAACGTAATAAATATCAGCCCACGGCAGAAACAATTGATAAAATATGCAAAGCGTTTAATATTACACCGCAAGAATTATTAATTATAAATTCGAATGCCGGTGAGGACATCATAAACAACATTATTACTTTGCTTAATCAGTGTTCGCCGAGAAAATTAAAAAAAATTTACAAGATTGTGTCTATATTAGTTAAATAAAAACTTTAACTATTTCCTTTCCATAGATAGCAGCAATTCTTGGGGAATGTATGTATTTTTTACGCCGGAATCCGTATTTGCAAGGAAAAACTCAACAGTTTCACCGTGATTAACCCCTATTGTGTCAAAAGGAACAGATAAGTCCACAACATCATTATACACAAGCCTTACTCCTTCAGGATTTGCAAGTGTCCACATGTTTTGATGCAAACATGTCGATAATCTTGGCGGGTACAAGGTATCGTGTATTAGTGTCAGAGTTAATTCATTTTCAAATTTCTCTGTCAAAATTGAATACGGATTATCTGTTTTGCTTATCAGTCTTATATATGCACGAGCTCCGGCATGTGATGCATTTCTGACGTATATATAGAATTGGTTAATCCTGTCAATAAACCCTGAATCACTTGCGGCTTTATTTACATGCAGTCTAAAATACATATTTTTATCATCACAGCCAAATCTTATTTTATCCACATTTTTGTTTTCACGATGAACTGGACCGTCCAGAAGGCTGATTAGTCCTGAATTGTACCAATCATCTTCGCTGGAATATAATCCGTCCATTTTGGGTGATATGTTTTTTGAGGGACGCTTAAACGGAAGCTCAATCTTGTTAATCAATGATTTGTTGAGATAATCGGGAATATCATACCCAAGCAGTGTGTAAACATTTTTCAAATGTTCTCTATACATATAGTCAAATATAAAATCCTGTCCGGAATTATTAGGTTCTCCGTACCACCAGAACCAGTCACTTCCTTGTGCAATCATGAGTTCGCGTCTTGCTGCTTCAAGATTTTTGGTATTTTTAGGAGTGGAATCAAAAACATCTTTTGTATTTTTTAAATAAGCCCATGCTTTATTTTTTGTTTCATCACCTATCCAATACTTAAAAGATTTGTCTATACTTGAACCAAGTGTTATTCTGTTTAAAGTTTTTTTATGTTCATCTGCTTCTATATAATCCGAAATCAAAACGGTTTCAAGAGAATCGTCATTTTCAAGAAGTGTATAAAAGTCTTCAAGAAAATCGTTTCCGTCATTTTCATAGTTTTCCCAGCAGTTTTCACCATCTTGCGCTATGGTTAAGAGATGGGAATTATCCGGTGAAACCAGTAACTTATTTTGGATATTTTTAATTTTTTCATACAAGTCACCTGCCGCCATTTTGGGATTAAGTCCGGCATATTCAAAGTTAATCAAATTAGGAATTGATCTGTCTCTGAAGATTAAATCAATCGGTGCTGTTTTAGTTTCATATTTGTAAACTTTCAAAAGATGATAAGGGTCAGTCAGATTTCCTTTAAAATCTCTTATGAACTTAAACCCCGCAGAATCAGCAAGGGTTCTTTCATCTGCAATAGCCCATTTTATTCCTTTTTTTGCAAGCAAATCAAGAGTTTTTGGGCATATACATAATTCCGGAGGCCAAAATCCTTTAGGCTTAATCCCAAATAATTCTTCTATCCTGTTCATAGCCATCTCAACTTGATAAACTGCCGAATCTTTCATATTTAATGTTTTTGGCAGTTCTATTGTAGTAGGAACGGATTTTAAAGCGGACTTCATATCAATCAGGATAGGTAAAATCGCATGATTATATGTTCCGGCAGTGATTTCTAAACGCCCATTGTTTATATATTTTTTGTAGGTTGGAATTATTTCCTGCATAATTTGGCGATGGATTTTAATAATTTCGATTCTGTCATTTTGGGTATAATTTCTTTGTTTCTCCCATAATTCCGCAAGTTTAGGATATCGTTTAAAATGTACAGGATCTATCCAAACAAGATTGAACAGTGCTATCAAATCGGAGATTTCCTGTTCACTAAAATCTTCCGGCTTGCAAGAATCATTTGCAAATCTCTTTTGGAAAAGTTCTTTGTATCTTTCACTTTTAAAAATCATTGTTTCATATTTTGGACTGAAAAAATTTAAAAGAACAAAAGACTTTTCTTCTACAGTCATTTTTGAAACATCAGAAACGGTGAGCTCTGAATGGATATCATTCATCCCCTCAGTATATTCAATGATGGTATCCAACAAAGCCGGAACAATATCAACATTTAATTTGAGTTTAGGGAATTTTTCCAATACAAGAATCATATCAAGATAATCTTTTACCGCATGCAGACGTGACCACGGCATAAGATAAGTTCCCTCGATTTCATAGACCGGCTGATGCATGTGCCAATATATTGCAAGTGATAATTTTTTCACACCCCACCTCTATACTATGAGTATACATGATAATTAATGCCATTACAAGTGTAGTAAAATTTTAAGAGTGCGGGTTTGGAATAAATATAAAATATTGAAAAACGTCAAATTATAAGTTATACTGACAATATGCACATTGAAAGCAACTATTCACATGGGGATGCACTGGTTTTGACGCCGGCACGGCGAGTGCAATGGGCAAGCCGAAGGAGCGAAAGCGACTGAGGTGGAGTCGAGCCGACGGTGTTGGCTTGTTGTAGGACAAGGCAAGCAGGTCGGCGAGCGGAGCCGTCTTCACATGACAAATATTACATGGGGATGCACTGGTTTTGACATTGTGATTGGTAGATTCGGATTGCGAGTCCGGGAGCTGTTCCCGGTTATCAACGGGCAAAAAAAATAAACGACAATAAAGTTGTTTCAATGGCTGACTACAGAGCTAGACTCGCTGCTTAATAATAAGCAGTTCAGCCCGTTCTTCCCGACCATCTTGCCGTTGGGGTAAGGACGACCGTATGCAAGACGCAGTACGCAAATGATGGTATGCGTATCAAGATTACCATTGGAGGTTAGGCTTCCGTAAAAAGTCTTTGGTTTTTCTCAGGTTATGTAACTTTCCTTGTAAAACCGAGATAATAAGTTACTACACTCGTAGATATCAGCTTTTATCCGCATTGGACAGGGGTTCAACTCCCCTCATCTCCAATAAAAAAGGGAAGTATGATAAGCATACTTCCCTTTTTTATTTTGTAAAATGCAGCTAAGCGAGTGGACAATTATTTGCACCAAATTAATGCCGAGGTTTCTCTTAAATTTCTTTTGTAAAAGAATACTCAGTTTGAGGCGACCGGACAAATAGTTTGAGATTTTCGGCAACGTTCTTTTCAAAAATACTAAAATAATGTCAGATTATTCAGGGAATTTATGTCCGACTTTTTATTAATAAAATAACAAAAATTTTTATAAAACCACTAGCAAATTTTATTTTTAGGGGTTTTGTATTAAATAGTGTACCCAATTAAAAGGAGAAAAAATGAACATATCACCGATTAACAACAATATTACAACAAATTATTACAATCGTACAAAAACTAACAATGCACCTGTAAATAGGAATAATAAGCCACAACACTATGGTACAGTAGCATTTAAAAGCAGTACATGTCCTTATACTGTCTCAGAACTAGCCACATCTGCATTTAGTCTTAAAGATAGTATAGAAGATGAACAAATTTTTTTAAATGAACTACTTCATAAACAAAACATATGTAAGAATGACGTAGCATCACACCCCTATGTTAGGAGTAATATATGCGATGACCCATATAATAATAACTATTATCAATTTTTACTTGATGAAGTTAATGATGCTATAGCTAATGCAAAAAGTCGTATAAGAGAGTGGCAACAATCCCTGCGGGATATATTACGTTGGGTAACTCCTGAAGAAGAATCAGAATTTTTGGAATTGGCAAGGCATAGTCTGCCAGATTACAATATCTCACTTGCTAAAAGAGAAAGTTATATAAACGGTCTAAAAAGAGATTTAGCACGCCTGAGAATATAGACCGTAGATTTTATTGAAAAAAGTTGTATAAGTATAAAAAGCTAGTAATGTGCAATTAATTGCACCAACCCACTCCCAAACCATTGTGTTAGAATAAAATATTTATAAGGATAATATATGCGTATAAATTCAGTACAAAATTATAATATATACAGTCAAAACGGTTCTAAAAGCGATAACAAAAACCAAACTTTCGGATATGGGCTTCCATGTCAAGCGGAACCGATAATTGAACGCATGAGAAGTTCTTTTAGTTGTGATGCTCCAAAGCTCAGAGAATATGAAAAAGCGTTAAGCGATTTTTTTGATAAAAGATTCGATGCTAAAAATATACTTTCTAATTATCGTTTAAAAAAGGATGATTATGAATTTATTGCTAAATTAGATATGCCAAAAAAGGAAAATTATGCAGAAAAGATAGAGATTGTGCCCCAAAATCTTTTTAAGCGATGTTGGAATTATTTATGTGGTAATGAGCCTGAAACACATACTATTCGTGAACATGTGTCGACTACGTATGATTACAAAAACATAGCTGTAGAAATTGATTTTTTAAATAGTCGAGAAAATTTTCTTCCATATGCAGAATCCCCATACGAAGATTATCATTATTTAATCTTACGTTCTGGAAACAAAGAATTTCCAATTAAAATATGGGAATCCGACAATATACCGTCTGAATTTGATACAGAATTTTTAGAAAAATATTTATCCAGTCCTTCTGGAATCCAAAATCTGAGTAACTTGGTTGATGAAGGTATGGAAAAAATGATTTTATCAGAAATAGACAATAAATATTTCAATGACCATTTTGAGGAATTATTTCTAGTTAAAAACCCTATAGAGGATTTGAAATAGAAATTCGTATATAATGGATAGCGTGTATAATAAAATACCGCCACCCAATCCCAAACCATTGTGTTAGAATAAAAATATCTTATAAAGGGATTTATAATCAAATAAACATTCGGAGTATGTATTAATGAAAGTTAATCCTGTCAAACAGTTCATTAAAAGTAATATTTCAAGATTTGAAAAAGCAAAAGAAAGTTATTTTACTAATCGCATTTTTAATCTTTATGATAAAAATAACTCGTATCGAGGGGAATATCACTATGTTATGCAACACACCTACGGATGTAAGCCAACACGTTCTTTATCTTCAGTAAGAATTTTGAGTGATAAACTGAAACAGGAAATGGCGGAACATGTTTATATTGATAAAGACTTCATTGACCTCTATGAACCGAAATCAGAAGAATTAATAAAAACTAAACTGTTTCCAAAAGAAATAACAACGATTACAACTGTTTTAGATTTCGTAAATGACAGATTTCAAACAATCAGAAGTGTAAGTAAACTGAAAAACGAGTTGAAGATAATAAATAATGATAAACTCGGTATTATTTATTCTGGACGTACCGTCTACGAACCGCTCACGGAAAAGCCGCAATTTGAAAGAAGTGTTGAAGTTATTAGAGAGGGGTTAATATCCGAAACCCGACAAAAAGGTTCTTCACACAATGTTCCGTATAGTTATTGGTAAGAAATGCATGCAAGTAAGGTTTAATGTAACAAAAACCAATCCCAAACCATTGTGTTAGAATAAAAATTCAATATAGAATAATTAAGGGGTATGAAAAATGAACATATCAGCAATTAACAACAATAGTAATTATAATACTCAGTTTAACGGAAATTTAGGAATGTATAATTTCCATAAAAACAGATGGTTTGTAAAATCTACTACCACGAAAGAAGACAAAATTTTGTCAGATTTTTTTGATAGTTTTCATTTAAGATTTAATGAAAGCGGTTTTTATAATTTTTATTCTAGAATGGAGAATAATGATTTGTTGAAATACATAAAAGAATTCCCTAAAAAATCAAAAGGGATTAATTTACCAAAACCGTCAGAACCTTGTTATGCAAATATACACTACTATAATGATCCTGTTGGTGCCCGTTCTAGTTATGATATTGCTGTCAATGGAGCATTTAAAATAATACATGAGTTTAATAAACTTGCTATAAAAAATGTTAAAGATTAGCAGTAAGGGGCAATTTTTAGGACAAACAGTGCAAAACAACGGACATTTTTGTTATTCAAAACGGACATTTCGGGCTTTTTGAGTCTACCTATTTCCGACCGTTTTAAATCGGCAAAAGCCGGATTTCTTTGCCTTCACAGGCTCGCAATAAAATTTACCCCTTCCGACCAAATGTCCTGAAAAAAGGTACGCTCTGTCGCTCGTTCATCGCCTTTGACGCAAAGCTAATAAAAAAGACCCATCTAATGATGAGTCTTCTTTATGGAGCGGGAGACGAGGCTCGAACTCGCGACATCCTCCTTGGCAAGGAGGCATTCTACCACTGAATTACCCCCGCATTCTATTCACTTTTCAAGTTGGTACCGATTGTTTTTCAAATCTTTTCCAAACTGTATAACAATTCTACATGCTGATTTTTTGCAGTCAATACATATTTTACGGATCAATTATTCCGTTTGTTATCAACGGATTATTTTTATCACCCTTTATAAAAAAACAGCTTCTTATCAATTTTAACGGATTTCTTTTATCCGAACGGTCAAATATAACATGTAATTCCAAAGGTTTCCCTGTTTCTTTATCAACAAATTTTTCACATTTCGATTTTACAAAACCAGAACCTTTTATGGCGTATGCAACTTTTGCCCCGGTTACTAATTCCTTTTTCTCTTTTTCTGTATAGTTTTCATCATTTTTTACTGCACCTATCGGCTTTCCGAAAACTTGTTCAAATTCTGCCGCATCATTTCCGGTAATTAAGTATGCCATTGGCTCAATTGCACGTCTGTCGGGCGTATTCCTAAAGCCGCCATAATTATTATAAAAAGAACGAACAAAAGGTGCGTACTTAAAATCTTTGTCATAATTGGAGATGAATTGTGCAAACATGCATATTGCCGATTTTTTCACGGTTGCAGCTTCTCTGTATCCGCCTTTGTTTAACATACTTGTCAAAAGCCTTTGACAGTGATGAACTAAAGTTTGATTCGTTGCCGGTTTGTATTTGCCATTGATTTTACACCAATGATATACCGGATACACACTTTTAAAACTGCAAGGTTTGTTGTAATTTTGCGATGATATATTTTGTACCAGCATAATATTCTCCAATATACTTACAGTATATTAACGTACGTAAAAATTTTTTTTGCTACCAATAATAAATTTTTATTCAAAAGTAAATCCGTCTTCTTTCATTCGTCTGAAAACTTCTGAAATTTGTTCTTCGGGACATACTATTGAAACTCTGACAAAGCCTTTTCCGTATTCACCAAACCCGTCTCCCGGAACTACAACAACTCCTGATTTTTTAAGTAAGTCTTCCGAAAAATCTACGGCAGAATTATATCTTGGCGGTATCGGGAGCCAAAGATAAAAAGTTGCATCCGGAATATTGAAATTTTTCCATCCCAATTCCTTTAATCCCTCTACAAATAATGCTTGATGACGTTTAAACATCAAGTTGGATGTTTCAATAAACTTATCTCCCTCATCGGAATTCAAAATCTCTGCCCCTGCTTTTTGCAAAGCTTTGAATGCTCCGGAATCTATAGAAGATTTGAGTTTGCCAAAATATTTAATTGCTTCCGCATTTCCGCAAACCCAGCCCAATCTCCAACCGGTCATTGCATAAGGTTTTGAAAAACTGAAAAATTCTACGGCAATATCTTTCGCTCCTTCCACCTGAAAAATACTTGCAGGTTTTAATTCAGGCTTAAAATACATATCTGTATATGCAGCATCAGAGACTAACAAAATATTATGTCTTTTACAAAATTCCACAATTGATTTGAAATAATCTAACGTTGCGGTTGCACCAAGCGGATTATTAGGATAATTTATTATTAAAGCTTTGACTTTTTGTGGATTATTGCCGCCGGCTATTAATTGCTCAAAAACTTTTTCCATGTCAGGCATGTAATTATCATCCGCTTTCAAAGGTACTGAATATGGCTTTCCGCCTGAAGCCTTTACCATTTCTTTATAAGAAGCATACCCGGGATCAGGAATCATTATTATATCTTTTTCGCTTTCTGCAATGGCAGGATTTATAATTGCTCTGATAAGGTTTGCAAGTCCTTCTTTTGAGCCAATAAGGGAATGAATTTCTGTATCAGGGTTCAAATCTACACCGAATCTCGTTTTCATTCTTTTGGCACATGCTTCTCTGAAATACTTTTCGCCTTTTGAAGTTGAATATGTGTGTATTCCTTTTTCTTCAAGAATATTTTGCATTGATTTTATTACCATTTCCGGTGGTGCTTGTGTCGGAGCTCCCATAGAAAGTGATATCGGGGCTCTGTTTTTTGCAACAAGTTCAGGAGTGAGTTTTGCAACGGTATCTTTTATACGAAACATTATGTATGTTTCCATATTCTGTACATATTCGTTAAAAAATTCCTGCATTAAAAATCCCTCCATCTTTTTCATATTTTCGGCTAGAATATTATATCAATTTAATATAATAAAAGTCAATAAAAGGGGTAAATAAAAGGGTAAATATATCAGAAAAAATACGTTTATTTACATATTGTCTTTTTTTGTGTTAGTATAATTAGGCAACAACAAAGGAGTATTTTATGCGTACAATCTCTGCTACATTTAGTATAATCAGGACGCCGTCTCTGTTTAAAAATCTTTTTAAGGTCAGAAAATTAAGCCAGGTAAGTCAAACTGCAGATAGATTTGTACTAAACAATCCGGAATTAATAGAAAAACGACGGGCGGTCGTTAAATATCTTAACAGAACTGATTTTTTACCATCGGAAGTAATTACTGACAGAATCGGCGACTATAAGCTTGATAATCTTTATGACAACAAAGTCGGAGAACTTCTCGATTTATGCGGTGATGATTTGAATAAAATAGACCAATTGCTCGGTTTATACGGTCTTGCCGAATATGCGGAAGTAACTCCCGAAACAATAATAAAAAACAGAGATTCGAAAATCAATGAAGGCAGATACTGTAAAGATTCCTCTTTTCGCGGAAGTTTTTATTGGTATCTTCTTGCAAATGAAAATACCCCTTTATCAGATTTGGACTCCAGATTTGGTAAAATGGGTGAAAGTTTATACAAAGATGCATCTATGCTCGGTTTTGTAAAAACAGGGTATAACTATTCAATTACAAGTTTAGGAAAAGAATATCTGCCGTTTCATCTGACTATAATACAATCAAAAGAATCTGCTGAAGATTTTGAAACTCTTTTTGGGGAAAGTGCAAAATAACCAAGAATTATCTTTTCGGGAAAAAATATTAAACAGAATCTAACTCAATTCAGGTGTTTCTGCTGGGGTTTCAATCTGTTCTTTTACAACTTCTAATTTTGTAATTCTTGCACCGTCAACTTCGACAACTTTAAATGTCAAACCGTTTAATGAAACAGAATCTCCGACTTCTGCTATTCGTCCGAGAAGTTTTACAACCAGACCTGCAATTGTTTCAACATCATCTTCTTCAAATTGTGATTCATTGAGGTCAAAATATTCGACAAATTCGTCTATACGCATCATACCGTTTGCAATATAGGTGTTTTCTCCTGTTTTTTCAATATTTGAATCTTCTTCTTCGTCAAATTCATCCTGAACCTCGCCTATAATTTCTTCAAGAACATCTTCTAAAGTTATCAATCCTGATGTTCCGCCGAATTCGTCTATAACAATTGCCATTTGACCGTGTGTTTTTTTGAATTCAATGGTCAAATTGTCAAGTGTCATTGTTTCCGGAACAAGCATCAAAGGTCTTATCAGCTTATCAATAGCAAATTTTTCATTATTCATTGCCATTGAAAATAAATCTTTTACATGTATAAATCCCAAAATTTTATCAATATTTTCCTCTTCATAAACGGGATATCGTGTATATTGGTTTTCAAGAGCAAATTTTACAAGCTCATCATAAGTAATATCATTCGGAATACATATCATATCGGTTCTTGGAGTCATAGCCTGCTTAGCCATTAAATCCGAAAACTTAAACATATTATGCAGCATTTCCGTTTCTGTTTCGTTCAAGACGCCTTCATTATAACTTGCATCCACCAGCATATCGAGTTCTTCCGTAGAATGTACAAGCGACGCATCCTCTGCAGATACATGGAATGCACAAAGTATCTTATCTCCGCTAACCATAAGAAGCCATACAAAAGGCTTCATAAGTTTTATAAACATATCCATAGGCGTTGCAACAGCCAATGCCAAAGAATCCGTATGTCTGAGAGCAAAACATTTAGGCAATTGTTCTCCCAAAAGAACATGAAAATAAGTTACAAGTACAAACGCAATCGGAACCGCAACTATATGAGCTGTTATTGCAGGATTAACCGAAGGCAACAACTTTATAACAGGTTCAATCAATTGAACCATAGTGGATTCCGCAACCCAACCTAAAGCGATACTCGCTATTGTTACACCTAATTGGGCGGCAGCCAACATTTTGTTGGTTTCATTTACAAGATTTAATGCACGCTTTGCATTAGAATTTCCCTCGTTGCATAATTGCTCAAGACGAGTTTTTCTTACTTTTACAAGTGCGAATTCGGCAGCCACAAAAAAACCGTTAACAAATAAAAGAAACGCTATTATTGAAATATTAATTAATATATCAGCAGGGTTCATAAACTCGCAAATACCTTTAAATTTATATTTGTAATTTTACAATAGTTTAGATTAATTTGCAAATGTAGAATAATATTATTAATGCAATCGTTCAGATTGCACTAATATCATGTTTTTATATATGTGTAATAAAAAAGGGACATTTAATGTCCCTTTTTTTATTTTTTATTGTTTATTTTTTCTTTTTAGATGTCATCAACGGTAATGCTTTAAGTTCAGATGCAATAGCCTTATTTACATTTTTAACTTGTATTCTGCTTGGTTCAGTCGGAGCATCAACCCAAGTGTTGAATTGAGTTTGTACACCGTCATTGTGTCCGCCCGGAGCGTTGAAATCTTCGTATGTTATTGCCTGATTTCCGGCGATTTCAGTAACTTCGTTATCACGAATGTTTGTAAATTTCAGGTTGTAATTTCTTGATTCCTGCGGTACATAGAGGGAGCCTGTTTCACCACCAATAGTGATTTCGTTCGCATTTATGTTATTAATAGTAATATCTGAACCAAGTGGATTATTATCACTGACAGCAGTTAAATACATTTTATCTGCCTTGTAACTTGCAACTGTTAAATCATCATGAGCTTTAATGCGAACATCTGAAGTCCTGCCCAAAGCTGTTCCATGCACTGTACCTCCTGATATATTCATATAGCCTTTATCTGCATCATTAATAGGTGCTTGGTTATTCATTATATTATCAAGTGCATCTGCATTTTCTATAGCTCCAGTAGTGTACCCGTTTCCTGTATATAATCCATAATAATCAGCATTTAACATTGCAGTTTCACCATTCACTGAGCCATCACCTGCGGCAGTTAGAATGTTTTTAGCGGAATCGATACTTATAAGGTTTGTATTAACATTGTCTTTAATTAGTACATTTCCATTAAATGTTTTTATGTATAGTCCATTTTGAACATTCAAGCTACCCGGAACCGATTTCCCTCGAACAATTTTTTGGTTGCCTATGATAACATTGCCGCTGGCTTTAAGACTTATCCCTTCGTTTATTGTATTATTACCGAGCAATACAACATTTTCACTTGAAGAATTATATCCCTTTCCGGCACTAATGACAGAATCATAACCGCTGTTTAGATTATTTTCGACCTGAGTATCACGCATAATTACATCACCAATGCGATTAGTTATATCTAAATAACCTCGTACGTCTAAGTTTCTCATTTTTACATCATGGTTTTGACCGTTTCCATTGTTATTTACTATCAAATCTCCGTTAATTCTTAAATTTGGGCAAGTATCAGAGGTGTTATGGTTAAGATTAACATCTCCTTGTGAATATATACTTAAATCACCATTTATATCACCGCCTCTAATCACTAAGGGATCTTCGCCGGATACTATGTAAACACTACCGTTTACATTGACTGCTCTCATACATGCACCACGTGAACCGCCGCCTTCATAATTATTTACAAGAAAATCCTGTCCGTTTCTTGTAACTAATCTAAATCTTGGTGTATTCATATTGGAATGTGTAAGAAAAAGTTTAGGTCCTACCATTTTTAATGTGCCGCCAACGTTAAAGTTAGAATTTTTTGACAGTATTGATTGTGTAGCGAGTTCATTAACACCGGTATATCCGTACATTTCCAAACCGTCAGCACTCATCAAAGGTGCCAATTTTTGTGTTGTTAACGTTACATCACCTGCTGCATTAAAATTAGCACCGTCAAAAATTATACCGTGCGGATTGGAAAGTATTAAATGACTGATTCCGCTGTTTGCATTAATTGTACCGTATATGTTTGAAAATTGTCCTGTAACCCTGTTTAATACGGTCAAACCGCTTGCTCCGTCAACTGCATTAAAGTTCAATGTCTCATTTGCGCCGACATGCAGTCTGTTCCAATCAACAGTGGCATTGCCGTTGAAATTCAATGTTGCCGAATTTGTGCCGTTTTCCATTCCGACAAATCCACCCTGTGTTGAACTGATTGAAGCGTTAGCCAAACCGTCCGCATAAGATATCTGCATTGAAGCAAATACCGCTACTAGTGTACAAAGTAAAAAATTCTTTCTCATTATTATATCCTCTTTTTGTGTTTACTTATATATAAAGTCAAAAATTTTAAAAAATTTGTCAATTTTTTATAAAATATTTACAAAGTTTTACAATTTATAAAAGGGGGAGAGTTAAAAAAGCAATCGCGATCTTAAAATATTTAAACCCGGGAATGATAGTAATTGCAGTTTTGTTACTTCCTGTAATACATATTATTAGTACTGTTTGCGGAAGTTGTTCTTTGGATTCTTGTACTCATATCTTCATTTGGGCTTATTGACTGTGCTTGTTGGTAAAATTGCAGTGCTTGTTTTGTATCTCCAAACTTTTCGTATATATCTCCGAGTCGGAAATAAAGTGCGTAACTTGGCTCATTGGCACGTTCAAGCGCTTTTTGGTAGTATTTTAAAGCTTGTCTGTATAATTCTCTCCTATAGTAAAATTCTCCATAGTAAAAATAAGGTCCGGGTTTTGAAGGATCAATTCCGATTGCCCGCGCAAAATTTCCTTTTGCCTGCCTGTCTTTTCCGAGTTTGTCATATAAAATTCCAAGCTTTATTACATAATCAACTTTCTTCGGATTAATGTTAAGCAAGATATTGTATAAATTTAATGCATTTGTAAAATCGGAATTCAGCACCCATTCTTCTGATTGCAGTGCTTTGCTAAAATAACTTTCCGCTTTTATTTTTAATTCCGTCTCTGAAAGATTTTTGTATTCAATAGGAATCGAATAGGTAATACCGCCCTTGTATGCCGCATTTGCGGGAATATTAAAAGCAAATAAAACTAATATCACTAACGGTATAATGTAAAGTTGTCGCATAAACTCATCTTAATATTATATAATAATCTATTGTAACAAAAAAACTTTTACGGGAAAATATATTTGGGGATATTTTGTAAAGATAGATAAAGGATATTTGAATTGAGAGATTTTACTTGTCTTATAGTCTTTATAATAATTTCAACGCTTTTTGCCGTAATAATGGTTCTTGCGGGTTTTCTCTGCCAGTATAAGAAGAAATCATTGGCCAAAGAAACAACTTATGAATGCGGTGTCACTCCATACAGTGATGCAAGGATAAAATTTGATGTTAAATATTTTAATTATGTAATTTTGTTCCTGATATTTGATATTGAAACTATATTTCTTTACCCGTTTGCCGTGTCGGTAAACTCTTTGGGTTTATTTGCGGTTGTTGAAGCCTTTATCTTTGTCGGAATACTTTTGCTCGGTTTGTGTTTTGCAATTAAGCGTAATTTGCTGAGGTGGAGGTAAAGTATGAATGTTATAATCACCTCAATTGACTTTATATTAAATTGGAGCAGAGCAAATTCGCTTTGGCCGCTTACGTTTGCCACTTCATGTTGCGGAATTGAAATGATGCAGACAGTTGCATCAAATAATGATATTGCAAGATTCGGCTCGGAAGTTTTCAGGGGCTCTCCTAGGCAGGCGGATTTACTGATATGTGCGGGTACAATTACTCACAAAATGGCGCCTGCATTATTAAGATTGTATGAACAAATGCCTGAACCGAAGTATGTTATAGCAATGGGAGCTTGTACCTGCGGAGGAGGAATGTTTGCCGAAACATCTTATTCGGTTGTCAAAGGAATAGATAAAATAATTCCTGTTGATATATATCTTCCAATGTGCCCGCCCAAACCGGAAGCGCTTTTGGATGCTATCAAAGAACTTCAAAATAAAATTAAGAATGAAAGTGTTTTGGAACGAAATGATTTTATGAAGAAACATAAAACTAAACTCAAAGAAAAATCAGGTCTGTTATTCTCAAAGTACGATATTAACGTTATTGAGTTTGACGGAGCAGGGGTAAATAGGCGTAAATAGGTAAAATTATGGATATAAATGATTTAAAAAATGTTTTTGGAAACTGTGAATTGGACGGAGAAAAAATTATTGTAAAGTCCGATTTAATTCCGATGCTAAAATTGATAAAAAATGATTACAACTTTAATATTTTGAAAGACATAACGGCTGTTGATAATTGCGAAAACGGTATAGAGCTTATTTATAGGCTTTATTCGACAGAAAATGATGAAGATGTTGTTATATCAACAAGTGTTAACAATGAAACGGGAAGTGTAACAAAACTGTTTGACTCTGCTGTTGCTGACGAAAAAGAAATCTATGACTTATTCGGAATAAAATTTGCAGGTAATAATGAATTGGAACGTCTTTATATGCCGGAAGACTGGAAAGGACATCCTCTGCTGAAAAGTTATGAACAAAATGATGAAAGGCTAAATTGGAATGACTGAAACCAATCTTTTAAAACTGAATCTCGGGCCTCAGCATCCGTCAACGCACGGAGTGTTGAGACTTATTCTTGAGTTGGACGGTGAAAAGATTGTTTCTTGCAAACCTGATGTCGGTTATCTTCACAGAGGTATGGAAAAAATGGCTGAAAAGCTTACTTATATCCAATATTTACCGACAGTCGACAGGATTGATTACTTAGCAGGTTTCTTTTATTCGGAGCTTCTGTGTCGTAATGTTGAAAAAGCGTTTAATATTGAAATTTCGGAAAGAGTTAAAACAATACGTATAATAATGTTAGAACTCAACAGAATTGCATCTCATCTTTTATGGATAGGGGCTTTTTTGATGGATTTGGGGGCAGTTTCGCCTTTCTTTTACGCATTCAGAGAAAGAGAGCTCATTCTTAAATATTTCGAAAAAGTTACAGGCCAAAGAATGATGAATAACTATTTTGTTTTTGGGGGAGTAAGGCACGATATTTTTGATACTGAAGATATTGAGAGCTTCTTGGATGTATTGCAGGACAAAATTAAAGATTACGAAAAAATTATTGATGATAATCCGATATTTAGACAGCGTACAATATCAAAAGGAATTTTAAAACCGAAAACCGCATTGGACGGAGCAATAACGGGAGTAAATTTAAGAGCAAGCGGAGTTAAGCTGGATTTTAGAGTAAATGATTATCTGTATAAAGGTTATGAATTTAAACCTGTAGTGTTGGAAGGAAAGGATGCATTTTCAAGATATAGGGCGAGGGTGCTTGAACTGTCGGAAAGTGCTAAAATAATTAGTCAGGCTCTCGAAAATCTTAATAAATATAATGTATTGGATCAAAATTTGGTTAAACCTGTCGGAATGAGACTTCCTGTCGGGGAATATTATTCACAAACAGAAGCTCCTCGAGGATTGGCAAGTTGTTACATTAAATCTACGGGAGAAGATAAGCCTTACCGATTAAAATGGAGAACGGGTTCTTACTACTCGGTTAATCTTTTAAGAAAGATATTAAAAGGATGTTATTTGAACGATGCTATAGCTATTGCAGGTTCACTGGATATTATTTTGCCGGAGGTTGATAAGTAATGAATTATTTGTATTCTTTATATATTGAATTTTTAGCAAAACATAATATTCCGCAATTATTTGGAGATATTACTTTTTATATTATTCCGATAACCATAGTTTTTATTGTTCTTTTAATTGTTGTTTTATTGTTGGTATTATTTGAAAGAAAGCTTTTAGGATGGTTTACCCAGAGAAAAGGACCGAACAGAGTCGGGTTTTGGGGGCTTTTACAAACTGTTGCCGATGCATTCAAATTGTTATGCAAAGAGAACATTACACCTAATAATGTTGATAAGATATTGTTTAATCTGGCACCTGTTTTAATGTTTACACCTGCACTCGTTGTATTGGGGCTTATACCGTTCTGCTCTGAGTTCGTTTTTGCAAATTTCGGAGTAAATACACTTCTTTATGTGGTATTAGCTGGTTTTCCGGTTTTGAGCATATTAATAGGGGGGTGGGCAAGTAATAATAAGTATTCTCTTTTTGGAGCAATGAGGAATGTTTCTCAGGTTTTGGCGTATGAACTTCCTATTGCATTTTCACTGCTCGGAATCGTTACACTGGCGTCTTCTATGAATTTATCCGATATTACTCTTGCCCAAAGTTCACAATACGGCTTATTCGGTTGGTATTGTTTCCCTTGTATTACAGGTTTTGTCGTAATGTTTATTTCAATCCTTGCCGAATTAAATCGTTGTCCTTTTGATCTTCCTGAAGCGGAAAGCGAGCTTATATGCGGATATAATACGGAATACTCCGGCATGAGATTTGCTTTATTCTATCTTGGTGAATATTCTTTGTTATTTGCGAATGCTTTATTCTTGTCTGTTCTGTTTTTAGGCGGATATCTTTCTCCTTTTGGGCAATATATTTCAACTCTGATTTTCCCTGATAATATAGGCCAAATATTTTTATATTTTGAACAGACTTTCTGGCTTGTGTTAAAATCATTTCTGATTATATTTGTATTTATATGGATTAGAGCTGTATTTCCACGAATGGCATCATTTGATTTACTAAAATTTTCTTGGTCTTGTCTTTTACCTTTAGCGATAATCAACCTGTTTTTAATGGTTATATTGAAATTTTTTGCGGGAGGTGGTTATGTCTCGTAATTTCAAAGTAATATCAGCAATCAAAGGTTTGTTTATAAGTATGTTTACCGTATTTAAGCATCTCTTTAGAAAAGCTGTAACTCTTGAGTATCCTGAAAACAAAATTACACCGCCTGATAATTTCAGGGGAAAACCTTATGTCGAAAATTGTGTAAAATGTATGACTTGTACAAAAGTATGTCCGTCAGGTGCGATAAAAATAGAGGGAAATGAATTCAATATTGACTTGAATAAATGTATTTTTTGCGGAAACTGTTCATTTTATTGTCCTAAACATGCAATTAATATGGGAAAAGAGTACGAATTGGCAACGGATAATAAAAAAGAGTTGAGTTTAGTATACAATATAAAAGAGGAAGGGAGATAATCAAGGAAACAATGGATAATTTTATATATAATGAAATTATATTCTATTCAGCTTCTTTCCTAATTATTGCATTTGGGATACTGACTCTTGTTTTAAGGAATATTTTTTATTCTTTATTGTCAGCAATAGTTGTATTTTTTATGACCGCTGTTTTATTTTTGCTGTTGGGTTCTCAATACAATGCAATTATACAAATGACAGTATATGGATTTGCAGTTCCGGTTATATTGGGTTTAGGTATAATGTTTACCAATATGAAAAAAGACAGAAGTATTAAATTTGAGTTTTCACATTCTAAATACAGTGTAATTTTAGTATGCGGAATATTTATAATGGCTCTTGTTTATATCTTGATGCTTTCTTTACTTGGTATGTCGGAAGTTTTCAGTACTCAATTCATATTTGACGAATCAATTAATTCTTACAGTAATTTTATGGTCTTTTCAAACGGTATATTTACAAAATATGTGTGGGGGTTTGAACTTGTTTCGGTGATTTTAACTTTAACGGTTGCAGGACTAACGGTAATCAAAAATGCGGGGAGAAAAATAAGATGATAGAGATAACGTTATATCATTATTTATTTATCGGGTTGATTACTTTTGTAATAGGATTAGCAGGTTCCATTGTCTGCAAAAATGTAATTAAGGTTTTGATATGCATTGAACTGATTCTTACGGGTGTTAACATTAACTTTGCAACATTTGCAAAATATTGCGGAGGAGCGGATGCTGACGGATATTTAATGATATTGTTCTATACTGCAATCGGAGCGGCGGAACTTGCGGTTGCGCTTTACATTTTTTATTTTATGCACAATAAAAAAAATTCGGATAATATTGAAAAATACGGAGACTTGTAATTTTGGCGGATAATTTCTCAAAGTTTATATATTTAATAGTTTTATCACCTGCATTAATTTTTTTAGTATTAATGTTGAGCAGATTTTTTGCTGTAAATATAAACAGAAAATTAATCGGTTTTGCAGTATTAACTGTTTCCGGATTTAATACGGCAGTTTTATTCCATTTATATAAAGCATTTGCAGATGGAATTATATATGAAAATCTATTTCCGTTTATAAAAATAAATAATTTTGTAATTCCGTTCGGCATTTATATAGATAAAACCGGATTGATTTTTACGACAATTTTATTTCTTGTCAGTTTTTTAGTTCAAATGTTCAGTATTTCATATATGAAAGATGAAACTAAACAATACAGATTTTTTGCACTAATTAACATTTTTACATCATTTCTTGCGGCACTTTTTTTAAGTCCTAATCTTATTCAAACCTATGTATTTTGGGAACTGGCAGGCGTTATTTCATATCTGCTTATCGGATTTGAATATGACAAGCCGACAAAATCTTTGGCATCTAAAAAAGTATTTATTATAAACAGAATCGGAGATACTTCTTTTCTTGCCGGAATATTAATTTGTTCTTATTATTTATATAAATTTGCTCCTTTAAAAAACCTGGTATCATTGCCGTTTTCTGATATAAATATCATCTCTGATATGCTTAGTATCGGTATGACAGGCCCGATCTTAATAACAACCGGATTGTTATTTATAATTGCTGCAGTTGTGAAATCAGCACAGTTTCCTTTTTATACATGGCTTCAGGATGCAATGGAAGCAAAACTTCCGGTAAGTGCATTGCTTCACTCTGCCACACTTGTTGCCTTGGGAGCATATCTCTGTATAAGATTATTTCCGTTTTATTTGGTAAATCCGATTTTAATAAAGTTTGTTATGCATTTTGGATTGGTAACAATGCTGATTTGTTCACTGTTTGCCTGTGTTCAAAATAACCCGAAAAAAGTTCTTGCATATTCAACTTCCGCACAATTGGGTTTAATATTTTTTGCGATAGGGATACTTAATATAAAAGCTGCAGTTGTACTTTTTGTATTGCATGCATTAATTAAATCAATGTTGTTTATTACTCTGCCGGACAATGATAACGAATGGACTTATACCAAATTTGGATTGTTTTTATTTGGCGGTGTGTTATTATCGGCGGTTAAAGAAATACTTACATGTACAGCGGAAGAAATCGGAGTTGTTATAGTTATTTCGCTAGTATCGTTTCTTACAGCTTTTTATATGCTCAGAATTACATTGGTTATAAAGGATAATAACGGTTTAACCGCATCAAAAGATAATATTTTGGAATATATGACATTAGCAATATTTTTACTTGCTAATATTGTTTTATATATAAAAACAATCTGTAAATATCATATATCTTTGCCGTTATTGGCGGCTTTTGCCGGGTATGTGGTTGTATATGTTTTGTACAAGAAAAAAGCGTTCTTTAAAATTCCGTATGTTTATCCCGTTTTATACAATGGTCTTTATTTGGATAAATTTTACATGACCGGAATTTTGTATTTGTATGAAAAATTATCAAACTTGCTGTCATTATTTGATACAAAAATTCTGGGTAATTATAAACCGCTAATATACACTGCGGATTTCTTGGTGAAAGTTGTTAATTGGATTGAAATTAATATAATGAATAAATCCGTATTTATTGTTGCGGACATATCAAGGCGAATTTCCGCAATAGGTAAACAACTTCAAACCAGTAATGTTCAGTGGTACAATTTTTACGGATTTATAATTATAACGGTAATTTTAAGCGTGCTGGTTATTGCATATTCGGCAATAATGGCATATATAAGAGGAGTATAAAAAATGGATATATTTATTTCGGTACCGTTAATTGTTTTTTTACCGATGTTGGCATCATTTCTTATAATGTCGCCAATGTTTACAAGTAATAAAATATCGGTGAGGAGATTTACTAAAGTATTTTGCGGTTTGCATTTATTGTATGTGATATTTTTACTTGTAATGTTTAATACTTCCGCACCTCTTATAGGAAAAGTCAGTTTCTTCGGGTTCGATTGGATAGAATCGCTGGGGGTTAAGTTTGAATTTAAACTTGACGGTATCAGAATGGTTCTTACTCTGCTGACTTCTTTTATATTCTTTTTATCCGCATTGGTCAGCAAAACTGAGATAAAGAAAAATCACAAATTCTATTATTCAATGCTTTTACTTTTGATGTCGGCTGTGTTGGGCATATTTGTTGCTAATGACATGTTCGTATTCTTTATGTTCTGGGAACTTGAACTTATACCTGCATATTTCCTGATAGGAGGCGATTATACATTTATTGAGAATCCGGATTCCAAAAAATCCGCAATGAAGTTTGTATTATTTACGTTTCTGGGCAGTATGGTAATGCTTCTCGGTATACTGCTTCTGCATTATTACAATTACATAACTTCCCAAACCCTGACAGCTTCTTTTGATAATATTTTTACAGAAAGAATTACATTCAATCTGAAACTTTTGATATCAATATGTTTTTTAGTCGGGTTTGGTGTAAAACTTCCTATCATTCCTTTGCATACTTGGCTTCCGGATGCTCATACGGATGCACCGACTCCGGTCAGTATGGTTCTTGCGGGGATTATGCTGAAAACCGGTGCTTACGGTATATATATGTTTAACTATAACATATTAAAAGACGTATTTGGATATATAGCACCTGTTTTGGCGATTTTGGCACTTGTAAATATTATATATACAGCATTTGTTGCTTATGCCCAAACCGATATTAAAAGAATTGTGGCATATTCGAGTATTTCAAATATGGGATTAATATTGCTGGGTTTATGCGCATTTAACAAGATAGGATTAAATGCTTCCGCTTTTCACATGGTAGCTCACGGTGTTGTAACGGCAGGACTGTTTTTGATATGCGGTATTGTATATTCCAGATGTAAAACAAGGAATATAAATTTTCTTGAGGGAATAGCTGCAAATATGCCGGTGTTGTTTGCTTTGTCAACAATTATAATCTTGGCATCAATTGGTGTACCTTTGTTTGCACCGTTTATAAGCGAAGTTTTGACAATAATATCGGCATTATTCTCGGAATTGGGAAATGTTTTAAGAATAACCTCCGTATTTGCGCTTCCGCTTCTTATAATAAGTTCATGTTATATGCTAAAATTCTTACATTCCGCTTTTATGGGAAACAACCAAGGATTTTATGCAAAAGTAAATGATGTTACGACACAAGAATTTATCGGATTGATGTCGATTGTTGTGGTATTGATGGCTCTGGGAATATTTCCTCAGGTTTTGATAGAAATGGTAGGATAAAAAGTTAATTAGGAAAAAATAATATGATGGATGATTTTTTTAATTTATTACTTCCGCAGGCTTCTTTGGGGATATTTATACTCTCGCACTTGATACTCAGTGCGATAGCTACTCCCAGACACTATGATTTTGCCAGATTATTGACTTTAATCGGACTTTTTACCACAACCCTTGTTTTATTAACAGTTGATACCGAATCTCAGTATTTTGGTTTTAATAATTCAATAATGTCTGATAATTATACTATTTTATTTCATCTTATGATTTTAATTTGCGGTTTTTTTGTTGCAACTCTTACAAACAGGCTTGCCAATACTCTTAAGAAAAATGCGTTTACAATTCAAGCACTCTTTTTAACGGCTGTCTTAGGTGCTTTCAATATAATTTCGGCAAACGATTTTTTAACTCTTTTTGTATCGATTGAACTTATGGCATTTCCTACGTATTTTTTAATAGCCTCTGCAAAAGGCTATCATTCAAAAGAGGCCTCTTTTAAATACCTTATAACAAACGCCGTTGCGACCGGAGTATTTCTTTTGGGTGTTTCTTATTTGTACGGAATAACTTCTTCATTAAACTTTTCTGTAATATATGAAACAATGGCGGAGGCTGATCCGAATTTGATATACACAGTATCAAGTTTTTTAATTATTGCGGGTTTAATTTCAAAATTGTCGATATTTCCATTTGCAAATTGGGTTATAGATGTTTATAAAGGAACCGAAACTTCTGTTTTGGCATTTTTATCAACAATTCCCAAATTGGCTATGTTCGGAATAGTCTGCAGACTTCTTGTATTTCCTTTATCGTTCAGCTTGGAGCTTCCGTTTATTATTGCAATAATTTCTTTGGTTACTGCTGTTTGGGCAAATACTTACGCAATCAGAGAGAAAAATGTTAAGGCAATTTTGGCTTGTTCTTCAGCTGCAAATGCATCTTACATGATTTTAGTAGCTTCTCTTGTTTCTGTTTATAACTTATCTACGGTTATATTTTACCTGATATGTTATGTAATTATGAATATATCTGTCTTTGCATTCTTAAATATAACGGAATATGATAATATCGGGATGAAAGTTGCGAATTTTAAAGGATTTTTCCACAGAAACAGACTTATTTGTTTTGCATATACCTTGTCTGTGATAGGGCTTGCGGGTTTTCCGATTACGTCCGGTTTTGTTGCAAAAATATATTTATTTACTGCGATAGTAAATTCAGGTTTGGTATTTATTCCATTTTTGCTGGCACTTTTAATTCTGATGGTTGCGGCTCTGTTCTATTATTTAAAATTAATAGTTCCGTTATACGAAAAACCGTCAAGAGATGTGATAAAACTGCCTGCACGATATTCTCAGGAGTTTGTCCTTATTGTAACTTCTATAGCAACTGTTTTGCTCGGACTCTATCCGGAAAAACTTATAGAATTATGCCATTACGTTGCATACAATATTTAAATTTATAATATCTTCAACAATAAGTTCAGGTTTTAGTCTGTAGCGGTTATAAAGTTCATCAATAGGTGTTCTGTCGGTAAATTCTTTGAATGAGCCGTAATTTAATACTTTCATTTCTGAATTTCCGTAAAAATGTGTTATCATTTCGCCAAATCCGCCGTCTAATAACCCGTCTTCCAGAGTTATAACAAGTTCATGATTATCTTTTAAGGATTCTAAAAGTTCTTCATCAACTCCGGTTAAAAATCTCGGATTAATAACAGTCGGTTTAAAACCTAATTCGGAACTGATTTTTTCAGCTACTTTATTTGCAAGAGGGTAGAAATTACCGACTCCAAGTACTGCAATTCTTTCTCCGTTTTGAGTTACTTTATATTTATTTAAGTTTGAATAATTTGTTTTATCTTCTTCTCCGCAGGCTGTCAATTCAATATTCGGAACTCTTATTGCAACGGGATATTTATTTTGTTCAACGGCCCAATTTAGCATGGCCAAGTGTTCCTCTTTACAGGTCGGAGCAAGATAAACCATATTCGGAATATTTTTAACTAATGGGATATCAAAAGTGCAAAGATGTGTAGCATCAGCACTCGATATTCCTCCCCAATACACCAGTAAAGTTGCCGGAGAACTGTTTAAACACAAATCCTGTGATAATTGGTCGTAAGTTCTTTGAATAAAAGAACTCATAACCGCCCAAATCGGTTTCGCACCGCTTTTAGCGAGAGCAGAAACATAGGCACAAGCGTGTTCTTCAGCAATACCTACATCTGTATATTGAGCACCGAGTTTAGTTCTGAATTCTTTATTCCAACCGAATACCCCCGGGGTAGCTGCATTTATTGCTATTATGGATTTATCTTCTTTAACTTTCCTCAGAATAAAGTCATTTGTTA
>JAEEGL014665383.1_pt1 | contig 29588 bp, 32 predicted proteins | sample 9134231 | NCBI WGS metagenome assembly JAEEGL01 (sample SAMN16246548, study PRJNA631951) | gut metagenome | biome: gut microbiome; feature: rumen; material: fiber-attached | host: Bos | place: Iran: Karaj | collected 2018-10
CTCCGGCAACATTTTCTATTTCATCTAAAGTTAAGAGTTTACAGGATTTCCCGTCTTCCATAGTAAAAGGCTCCTTTCATATATTCGTATAAATATATTATAAGGATATATCGGTTAACGCACTGTAAATGAATCGAAAACTAATATTTGAGATTAAAGAAGAATAGTGGATACGGCCGACATAATCCAATGTGCGATTTTATTAGGAAAAAGATGTAAGGTAAACTCATGAAGAACGGTAAGGTATAAGAGTTGTTTTGAACAACATGCCACACCTTTGCCTGATAATTAGTTTGATTATCAAAGTAATTATCAGTTATCCTTATGCTATAAATAGTTCTGATTATCCTTCAATGAGCGAAAGGAAGATAATATGAGCGGATTAACAGACACAATAACTATGTATCTTGAGATGGGTCTTACCATGGCCGTTACGGCTTTTATGGTATTGTCGGTAGTCCTGTTCATCATTGACGGCATTAAGGCCAAAAGGCAGCACCGCAAACGTAAGGTCGGTATCACGATCATGTTCATTATCTCGATAATCCTCGATGTCATCGTGGTCCTCGGCATGATACTCATAGGCGGTGCCATCATAATGTATATCGCGGGTATGTAACCCTGCCTTCTGTTGTTTATTGCCCTGATTATGTATAAGATGTTCTAAAAAGCAGGAGGGGGCACATGGACAGTCCGGAACAGGGGATAAGTTACCGTAACCGTTGCGGCATTCTTGAGTTTGAAGGAACCGGTGTACTTCGCAGAGAAGATTACGCCGGGCTCCGTGAGCGCGGTGAGTCGTGGGCAGATGAGTTCACGGGACTGAAGATCTCCGGAGGCATTACCGGAATCGGTGAAGGAGTTCTGGAAGAATTCAGAAATATCACCTGCATCATCCTCTGTAACACTGTTACAACATTGGCTGTATCCCTTGATTTTATAAGCTTTTTGCGCGAAAGGGACGTCCTCGTCCGCGGCGAGTACAACACAGCTGCAGAAGACTTCGCAAAGGCCAATGATCTGAGATTTCTGCACTGCGATATTCCCGTTGCAGAAGACGAGAATGAGAAATATCACGAGCTCGATAAGATAACTCTCAGGTTCCATCCGGATTCCGCACCTGACATCCTGCACGATGTTTACTCCACGGGAAGTTCAGCCGGCAGTTACGGCGGCGGTTCCGTTGCAAGTGAACTGCCCGAAGATTTCTATGCCGGCTGCACGATAGAAAAATTTGCAGATAACTTCACTGCACGTGTCCGTGATCAGATATTGAATAATGAGATGCTGAAGAGATTCCTGACAGCGGCAAACGACAGAATGAAAGAGTAAACACAAATGAAGAGAGATTCCATTATTAAAAAGAGCCTTGCAGCCGTACTCGTAGTATCGACGGTATGTACATCCGCATCGTGCGGCATGCTGAATCCGTCGCTCAAGGCTAAAAAAGAGGCGGCTACCATCTTTGAACTGCTTAAGGATGAAGATACCCGCAAACTCAATAAATACTTCTCAGAGGACGTCAGAGATTCACATGATCTTAACGATGAGTGGGAGGTATTTTTCGACAGCATCGACGGAGATATCGTAAGCTACGGAGAGATCAAGTCCGGCGGAGAATCGGAGCGTTCTGATTTTGGGAAAATAACTTTTTACGAGATCGTGATAACAATCAAGGATGTTAAGACTGATACAGGAATGGAATATGAATATATCTCCTATAACCAGATCCGCATCGACAAGAAACATCCCGAACGTGAAGGAATCGGCGTGATCTGTGTGAGCATACCTTCTGATAACGATGACGGTTCTGAGGAAGTGTGTGTCGGCGAGAACATAATCTATTACGACTAAAGGCGGGCCGGATCATGAGGAAAAAGATATTATCAATTATCGCGTTTACCATTCTCGGTCTGTGTATAATTGTCAGTTCGTATTTCTCATATGCTGATTACTCTATGGATGTTCATCCCAAGGATTCAACACCCATAAGACTCTATGGCGAATTTCACGGCGTAGAGACTTATTACGATGCAGAGTTTGATCTCTGGAAAGATCTGTACGACAGGGGATACCGTCATCTGTTCGTTGAGCTGCCGTACTATACGGGCGAGTTCCTGAACATCTGGATGCAGGAAGATGACAATGCGGTTCTTGACCAGGCCTATGAAGAGCTCCGGGGAAGCGCATCCCATAACGAGTATTACTATCAGTTCCTTCTGGACATTAAAACTAACTGTCCTGAGACGGTTTTCCACGGCATAGATGTAGGCCATCAGAATGAGACAACGGGTGCAAGATATCTGGCATATCTGGAAGAAAACGGCCTCAAAGATTCGCCCGAATACGCGAAGGCAGTAGAGAACATTAAACAGGGTGAAGACTTCTACGCCGACCCTTCTGTTTACGACGGATTATCCCTGATCAGAGAAGACTACATGGTCGCAAACTTCATCGAGGCATATGAGTCCACCGACGGCAGGGTAATGGGAATCTTCGGCAGTGATCACACCCGACCTGACAAGCCCTATTTCCTGTTCTGCAAATTAAGAGAGCAGTATGGCAGCAACATCAGCACGGTCAGGATCAGCACGGTCCTGTTCGGCAGCAACGATCCATATAGACTGGGGTTCTGTGTTACCGGCCTGATCTTCCTCATCATGCTCTTTGTTCCGAACATCTTCTGGGCAAAGATCGGCAAGCCTGAAGGTTATGAGGAGTACGTCAAAGACGAGAACAAAGTGCTGCTGGCAATGGAGCGTTTCGGCGAGGTGTCGGTAACTGTGATCCTGCTGATTTTTCCGTCGATAAATCCCTATGTGAAGATCAATCCCGAAGGCATTTATTTCGACTGGAGACTGGCCATGTGGGTGATGGCTTTTGTGCTGATGATCCTGTATGAATGCTACTGGATAAAGTATCTCAGAGGCCCGAAAACAATGAAGGCGATGTATTCCTCCTTTGCAGGTTATCCCGTTGCGGGAGCGACACTTCCTGTTGTTGCACTCCTGCTGCTCGGCCTCTATTCACTGAACATTATCCTCATCGTCTGCTCAGTTATCCTGGGAATCGGACACATAGGGATCCATGTTATGCACAGGCGTTCAGTTGATGGATAAAAACCTGAACAGGGAGATTGGAATAATAAGGGAGATGGATTAGAAATGAAGAGAAAACTCTTGGGTTTTGCTGTAATAGCATTATCACTTTGCATGATGACAGGTTGCTTTTTAAAGACAGGAAGATCCGGTTCGAAAAATGTTTTCGACGGTGACATAGAATGCGAATTCCGTGTCGGGAAAGACGCCAAGGTCATGAGAGATGCGATCGATACGGATGTTGTTTTCGATAAGAATGAATTTACGGAACTGTTAGATGAGGCTGCACAGTATAACCCTACGAGCCTCAAGCATCATACGGATAAATGTGACCTGAAGATCAATGCTCAGGATCAGCCGGAAGAATTTGAAGAGATATTTGATTCCGAGATAAATATCAAGGCTGTTTCGGACCGCCAGAGCAAAAATGTATCTGTCTACGAACTTGATTCGAAACTGTACTTTTTTGTGTTGAGCATGGGCGGCAATAGCAAGCCTGAAGAAGAGGGATATTACTTCATGGAGCTCTCCGGAGATATGAGCAAATACTGGTATCCGATCCTTAAGGAAGTGCGCGAAGATGCCGTTCAGGATCACCGTGAGAAATACGGCAGTTTTACTGTCGAGAGAGCCTACAGTTATGACAGGGCTTATTTTGCGCAGATGATCGACAGCGGAGATGATGTAATGATCATTATCAACGACAGGGATCATAATGTTGTCTGTTCTTTTACGCCGTGCAGGAAGAGTGATTTCTGGGGCGTCTGCTGGGAAAACGATAACTATAATCTATGGATCCAGTCAGGTGATATCGGCACTGTCTGCTACAGCATGGAAGGCGGAAAATGGGTGCTGAATGAGGATGCTGTCAGGCCGGATTATATTGTCAGTAAGTACGATGGTTGATAATAATAGCCGTAATGCAACATAACACGGGTTCTGTCTGTATATATGGTAACTGACTAAAATGGGAGAAGTGTGTTATGAAGAGAAGACCATAACATACGGGATCCGTGATGACAGTCATCACAAAGGGCTTGTGGAAGATTGCCGTTGAATATAAAGACGGGACGTTTTACGCATACCAGTTCGGCGAGGAAGGATATTATAACGGCTCGCCCGAGAATGACATGATCTTAGCTTACTTTGATAAGGCTGAGATTCCGGATAAATTCAGATTTTTCTTTTCACTTCATGAAAAAACAACATAAGACAATATGAGCCTCCGGAATAAACGGAGGCTCTGTTTACATTTGCCGCATCGTGATACAATATGCAATCGGTCACGGAGCGGTATATTAATATATATTTTCTGTGCTTTATATAATAAAAAGGCTGAAGAAAGGCTGAATAATGACAGGAAAGGCTGTAAAGTCGGTAAAGTTAAATGCCGTATTGAATGGCATCAAGGAAGTCATGGCGATACTTTTCCCCATGATCACTTTTCCTTATGCATTAAAGACCCTGGGTCTTGATAATTACGGCATCTATACGTTCAGCTCATCCATAGTCAGTTATATCTCATATGTGGCTGCTGCGGGCATCCTCAGGTATGCAATAAGAGAGAGTGCGCGTGTAAGGGAAGATAAGCCAAAGTGCCAGAAGCTGGTAAACGAGCTGTTCACGATAAATGTCATAACGACTGTATTTGCTTTTGTTATTCTGGGATTGCTCGTGCTCTTCTGGACGAAACTTCATTTCTATGCACCGGTCATTTTCATGCTGAGTCTTCAGGTTCTCTTTACGACATTCGGTTCAGACTGGGTCAACTCTGCTTTTGAAGATTATTTTTTCATTACCGTCAGATACATCATCTGCCAGTCACTGGCTGTTATCCTTCTGTTCGTTATGGTCAGAACCGAGAATGATGTTTTAGCCTATGCTTTTGTCTCATCTTTTGGTGTTGTCGTTCCGAATATCATCAACAGATTCCATATCAAGAAGCGCTTTGGCATCACTCCCAGGATCGTTATCAGCAGTGAATTAAAAAAGCATATAAAGTCCATTGCATTCCTTTTTGCATGCACTATCGGAACATTCATCTATATCAATTCAGACGTTACCGTGCTGGGCATTTTCTTTGACAATGATGTAGTGGGATATTACGGCGTTTCAACCAGATTCTATATGCTGATAAAGCAGGTGGTTGGTGCTGCTTTTACGGTCCTGATCCCGAGAATATCCAATGAGCTCGCAAAGGACGGAACAAAATCACAAAAGCATCTGGAAAAAGTGCTCCGCTTTACGATAATTGCCGCTGTGCCCGCTGCTGTCGGCCTTATCATGATAAGAAAGAATCTCATCCTTGTTTTCTCTAAGCCCGAATATATGAGGTCTGAGTCATCTCTGCTTATCCTTGCCATTGCACTGATACCGGCGCTGCTGGCAAACTTCTTTATCAATATCGTCATGATCCCTCTCCGCATGGAAAAGAAGGTTATGCTCGCCACGATCATAAGCGCTGCAGTCAATCTCATACTTAACATTATCCTGATCCCTTTCTATGCCGAGAATGCCGCTGCGATTACTACTCTTATTGCAGAGATCGTGATGGTTGTACTCGGATGGTTCTGGACGAGAGACAAACACTACACAGGATTGCTGAAGCCGATCGGAGTAAGTTTGCTGGGTGCCGCAGGTGTTTTCGGAATCTGCTGCTGGATCAATGGTGTCATAAGCGGTGCGGTGTTAGGATTGATCGCATCTGTAGGCTTATGCGTTGTATATTATTTATTGATCCTGTTTGCTTTCTACAGAAAAGAAGTTGTTGAGATCATTAAGAACAAAGGAAAGAAAAAATGAGCCGGGTCTATAACACGGGTGAGACGGACGAGAGCTTAAAGTCTGAATATAATCCTGAAGGAAGCAACCTCAGAAGAGCACAGCTGAGGATGCTTGAGATGCTCGTGTTCCTTGACAGGATATGCAAAGAAAACAATTTGGAATACATCTTAGGTGACGGCACGTTATTAGGTGCTGTAAGGCATGGCGGATATATCCCGTGGGATGATGACCTTGATGTTTACATGCCTGCCGGAGACATCAACAGACTCGCTAAGATAGTAAATTCCGGCGATTACGATTTCGTAGTTCAGACACATCAGAGTGACAAGGGCTTTGTCAGACAGTGCGCGGTATTGCGTGATCTTAAGTCTGAGTACATCAAGTCTGAATTTGTCCATAACCAGAGAAAATACAGAGGACTTCAGATAGATCTTTTCCAATACGGATTCGGTGTAAACGGCAGCTTAAAGCACCTCATTCATAAGATCACCTGGAAGAACGAGAATATGTATCTCGGAAAGAATAAGTTCATGTCTTCGTTCGCTTACGGCGTGTGCAGATATTTCCTTATTCCGGTATTTAAGTTTTTCAGTCTTTTCAGGGGTAAGAAGACAGTCAGTGAGGGTTACGAGACCTGCTGGTGGCATCATGAGATACCGTCAGACTATGTTTTCCCTTTGAAAACTATTCAATTTGAGGGTATGGATTTTGCCGGCCCTAATAAACCTGAAGAAGTCTGTGAGATCTTATACGGTAATTACACGGATCTTCCGCCCAGGGATGCTCGTGATCATCATTCTGTTGAGCAGATCGTATATTACGACGAGCGAAAGACGGTTTCCTGATCAGATACTGATACAGTCAGAGCCTTCCTGAATAGATCAGGCTGATGAGCATCTCAATGGCAGCGGCCAAAAACACGCCTATTGTGCCCAGTACTATTATCCTTTTGATCTTTGTAGGCACATCACAGTATGTCTGGCCAGTCTGTCCGTTGATGGCCACGGGTAAAGTCTTCTTGCCGAATCTGTATGTGGCAAGATATACCGGCGCCAGGAGACACCTGAATTTGACGTTGTAGTAACTTGTCGCGACATCCTGAACCCAGAGACTGCGGTTATAACGGTGTATATCCTTTTTGAGTTTTCTTTCTATCAGCGGTTTCGCGCGTTCCCAGCCTTCGTTCAGTCCGAGTGTATAGCGCTCCGCAGGAATGCCTGCGAGATATTCAGGAGAATAGGGAACAGCTTTGTCGAATTCATAATTCTGCACCTTGGAAATAAACGGGTGACGGAGTCTGTCAGAAGCGAAGATGACAACGTCGTTGATATACTGATACCAGTTTCCGGTGACGTGGTCACTGTGCTGGTATATTCCGTTGTTTCTTAACGCATCGTAAGTTGATGCCGTATAAGCGTCGTATGTCCAGAAGGGAAGGTAGATGCCGACCACATTCTCGAGTCTGCAATTTAAGGTCTTTTTGTTGAGGAGCCTCTTTCGCTTTACGAAATTGATGAAGAGATCCTGAGTCTGTTCCTTGCTGAACGCGAAAGGAATGACGGCATTTGGAACCATTACCTGGTCAGTCTCTGCCGCAGGCGCAACGCTGGTTGAACCGCAGAAGGGGCATGCTCCGGTAACCTGTTCGGAATCGTAAACTGTCTGACCTCCGCAGTTGGAGCATATGATCAGTTTCTTATAGCGTCCCCAGTCCATGCTCGCACGCTGCAGGGCCGTGTTGAAATCGAGTTCTTCGGCAACTGCACCGCTCTTGGGCGTCGGAAGGGATATTGCCAGACCGCAGAAAGGACATGCTAAAGCCGTGGAGTTAGGATCGAAATTAACTCCGATGGAAGTACCGCACCCCGGACATTTAATGTTCGTGCTCGTAACGTTAATGCTGCTGATGACTTTTCTGTTTTCAGACACTTTCATATCCTCTTTTCCATACTAAAATATATTTTATCAAAATTGCATACTTAAAGACATAAGAACGCAAGTAGATTGTATAATAGTTATTAGAAACCGGTTTTCGGGCGAATAAGAGGACAGACAAAAATGGAGAACAAAGGCAATTTACAGAACGGACAGGGCAATTACCAGCAGGTGAATAATGCCCCCAATAATCCGTATACCCAGTATTATCGCGAGTATATTGTCGAGCCGGGCACAGCAGCTAATGAAGTGTCGAAGCCGAAGCGCGTGGCATCCATATTCCTTTGCGCATTGTCATCCATGGTGCTGCTCTCTTTTGTTGTAATGTATACCGTATTTTTTTACCAGATCTACATGGACCCTTCTTCTGAGATGACTGTCGAGAAATGTCTGTCATTCAGCGTAGTATTCTTTTTGTATCTATCACCGGGATTTCTGGTTACGGCTATCATTGCGAAAGTGATCAACCGCAAGAGCAAGTGGGCCCTGTTCAATATTATTCTTATATGCGTAATTTTCGTTTTGTTAATTGTTGGCAGTTTCCTGCTGCCGCTATGGAGTCAGGGTCTGGCAGATGCAAAGCGCAGCAAGGCGGAAGAGTTTTCCGATGCTTGGAACGATGGTGTCGAAGATCTGCTCGATAAATACGAATTTGATGTGGAAGATATGAATGAAGATTACTTCTTCGAAGATGGCATCTCGTATGATGTGTGGGTATATGTTTCTTCTGAAGCGACTGATAAGCAGTTATCAGATGTGAATAAATTCCTGGAAGAACTCTATGATCTTGATGACGGTCTGTATAAATACGATTACCAGTTATACTTCAAGGTCCATCCGGTATATTATGAGCCGGGTGACGACAGCAGTTTTGTCTTTGGGCACACTAATAAGATCTGGCCCGGATCAGCTACACGCGGTGCGGCTCGTATCAATGTTAATCTGGAAAGTGTCTTTTTATATGCGCCGAGAGAAACGAGTCACGTGCCCGAGAGGCTTGAGCAGGGTGACCTGCTGATCGTGGTCAGATAACCGTTTCCTTATCTGTTGTTCTCCACTATCTTTACCATGATCTCGGCCATCTCTTCGGCACTGCGTCTGGGCTGTTCCTGACTCCAGATCTCCGTTATCTGCCAGAAACCGGCGGTCTCATATGCGAATTTGTATCTGAACATGCTGATCTCTTCGGGAGAGAGGGGGACGCCGGATGCGCGGCTCAGCATCCTGTCGGCTATTACGCTTACGAGAGAATCGAATTCGCTGCCGAACCTGAAGAGTACGCCTGCGTCGTTCATCATGATAAGGCGGTCCATGTTCTCTTCCCAGAACTTAAAGTATGTGAGACATAGTTTGTGAAGATCCTTCGTGTCCTGAAGAGAGATGTAATCTGCGAGTTTTATCAGACAGGATCTGAAACTGTAGCTCAGTATCTCGTCTTTAGTCCTGAAGTGACGGTATACGGTCCTGCGCGAGATATTGCATCCTGATGCGACCTCCTGAATGGTTATCTCATCGTAGTTATTGTTCTCGATCAGGGAGACGAGGGACTCTGCTATGGAATCTTTGGTCTGTTTCATTCTGGCTGATGTATCCCGCATAGGGTTCTCCTTAGATGACGCATTTTCGCGAATGTGAGACATGGACGCTTTTTCCGTTGAATCAGTGTTCCTGAAGCATTATAATCCCAATCAATAAATGACACAATGTGACATTGAGGAGGAATAAGGGATGGATATCAAAGACAGCAGGATAGATGCAGGTAAAGCTTTTGACTGGGGCAAGACCTCAGAATACTACGCAAAATACAGGGATATATATCCTGAGGAGTTTTATAAGAAAGTAGCTGACAGGGGCCTGTGCATCAAGGGACAGAAGGTCCTGGATCTCGGAACGGGTACGGGCGTGCTGCCCCGTAATATGTATAAGTACGGAGCAGAGTGGACCGGAACCGACATATCTCCCGAGCAGATCGAGCAGGCAAAAAGACTTGCCTCTGAAGCAGGCATGAATATCGAATTCAAGGCGGTATCCGCAGAGAAGATCGATTATCCGGCAGAGTCTTTTGACGTGCTCACGGCATGCCAGTGCTTCTTCTATTTCGATCACGATAAGGTTGCTCCTGAGTTCCACAGGATACTTAAGAAAGACGGCAGGCTCGTAATCCTGTTCATGGCATGGCTTCCTTTTGAAGACGAGATCGCGGCCAGAAGTGAAGACCTCATCCGCAAATACAATCCTTCATGGACAGGAGGAGGAGAGACAAGACGTCCTATCTTTATTCCGGATGTCATGAATGAATATTTCGAGGTTGAAGATCAGGAAATTTACGATCTGAAGGTTCCTTTCACAAAGGAATCCTGGCATGGCCGCATGATCGCCTGCAGAGGTGTAGGTGCTTCGTTATCGCCTGAAGATATGGCAAAGTGGGATGCTGAACACAGAAAGCTCCTGGAAAATGTGCCTGACAGCTTCGATGTGCTGCACTATGCTGCTATGGCCGTGTTAAAGCGGAAAGATTGATCTCATTCCTATACAGCTTTATCTGAACGATTGAAAAAACAGGTTTCATTTGCTATCATAAATTGAACGCGTTCAATAATAGAAGGTAGCATATGAAAATGAATTCACGGACAGGTCTGTATCTGATCCTGATCGTATTGTGTATAGCAGGGATAATAACGGGAAGTTTCTTTGATCTTCAGATATCGGAAACGCTCTATTCAGGTGATTCGCTTTTCTCCGGGATAATTTGTTTTGCAACGGTCATTATCTTCTTCGAATCATGCATATTTTTTCTGGGCGTTCTGTTTAGACAGTTGTGGGTAAGATACAACAGTGTCTTGCCCAGAATTGTTGTCTGCGTGATCTTCATTTATCTGTTCTGTTCAACGGCAACATTAGGCGGCGCAAAAATTCTGAACGATCAGCTGATGCAGGGGAGTTTTTCGGGTCTGGCGGGAACACTGCACGGCAGTTTTATTGCCGGTTCAGTATTCTGCATAGCAGCGTTTGTGATTGGATTCTTAATCAACGGAAACAGACATGATGCCGGCACGACAAAGATCCTGATCAAGATAATAATGATATTCACGATAGGCTTTCTCATGTCTCATTACCTGAACTGCATGATAGACCGCCAGTCCTATTCGGTGCTCGTGAATGGAGGAAACATTGACGGATTTATGCCGTGGTACAGGCTCCCCAAAGACAGCAAACTCCTTATGTCTTTTACGGATCTCATAACTTCACACCAGGGTTCATTCGTGAGCAGTCATGCATTATATGCGGTCCTGTTTATAATCATTTTTCCTTCGTATTCATTGGCGATCCCTTCGCTTAAGAAGCATGAGAAACTTCTGATGGTGATCGCGGGAATAGTCTCGGTGACAGTGATCCTCTGCAGGATCCTGTCGGGAAATAATTATCTGACTGATATCTCATTCGGTGCGTTGTACAGTCTGAAATTCAGCATGTCTTACAACGGTATCAACAAGACGCGAAAACCCGGTAAGCCCGCACAAATCTTTCGAAAATAAACTATAATTTTATTTTGTAAGAGATCGAAAAACAGGGGAGAAGGAATATGAAAAAGCACGTTGTCGTTGAGTCTTATGATGAAGCATGGAAGGATGATTTTGCAGCGATAAGAGATGAACTGGCTACTGTTCTGATAGGTCTAGTGCTTCGTATAGAACATGTCGGCAGTACATCTGTGGAAGGTCTCTCGGCTAAACCGGTTATCGATATCGATGTGGTTATAAGTGACAGAAGCATTCTTCCTGAAGTTGTATCTGCTCTTGAATCTATCGGTTATTCACATGAAGGTGATCTCGGCATTCCGGGACGCGAAGCATTCAAATACGAAGGGAAAGGTCATCTGAAAAAACATCATCTCTATGTCTGCGCGCAGGATGCGGAAGAACTTAAGAGGCATATTGCGTTCCGTGATTATCTGAGGAGCGATCCTGATGCTGTTGCCGAATACAGCAGGATCAAGGAAGAAGGCGCAAGGCTGTATCCTGATGATATTGATAAATTCATTGAGCACAAATCGCCTTTTATTGAATCGGTATATAAGCAGATCGGATTAACATAACCAGGGTCGTGCGCTGCATCTTTCGATGCGAAAAATGGTACAAATGGGTGATATTAATCCATTCTCCGATTGAGTAATATTTATTTGACAACCTTTGCAGGTTTGATAACAGGGATTCTAATCGGAGGTGCAGCAAATGAATAAAGTCGCACATGGTTTCAAAATAGGTGCGGGTATGATGACGGCAGCGATGAGTCTTACATTCATGGGAGGCATACCTGTCCTGGCTCAAGTTGACACGGAGTTAACTCTCTCCCGCAAGGACTGGAGCAACACTCTGCTCGGAACATCAGGGATGGCAGATCCTGTAATACCGGAAAACAGGAATGATGACTGGGAAGGAAGTTATGTTTACTTCGGTAACGAAGAGGGCTATCCGATCAAGTTCAGAGTATTGGATACCGATACGACTGATTACGGTTCGAGAACGATGTTGCTCGATTGTGATGAATGCCTCTTTAAAATGAACTTTGACAGTTATGGTTCCAATGTCTGGGATACCAGTGACTTAAAAATATATCTGAATAATGCGTTCCGCTATGACGACTTTACATACAATGAGAGACAGGCTCTTGCGTTTAGTAAAAAGAACGGCGGCACTTCTTATGAGAAAGATTCTTTCGAGGCGTTCTTCTACGGGAAGACGGTCGGCCTTGAAGGTGATTATGTTTTCGTCCTTGATGCTTCAGAATTATTAAATGAGGATTACGGATACTTTAATCATTCCGGCTGGGAGCTGTACGGCGATAAATGGGATGAATATACTTATGAGATTTTTAATTTTGATACATGGGGCGCTTATAATCACTGCAAGTGCATTATGGACACAGATGATTACGCGAACTGGTGGCTCAGATCTGCATTCCCCAGAGAATCCGACATGGCGGTTTACGCAAACTCTTCCTGCTATGTTACGGATGCAGATGATTCACATGTTTATGTCTCACCAGCATTAAATGTAAAGAAGGATGCCATAATCTTTTCTACTGCAATTGACGGTGCACCCGGCGAGACAGGCACTGAGTATAAGCTCACACTGGCAACTGACAGTATCAAGGTAACCATCCCTTCAGATAAGGATGTAGTCTTACAGGGCAGAACCGTAACAATACCTTATACTCTGTCCGGATCAGATTCAGACAACGTTGACAGAGTGACAGTGCTCATTACGGATAAGAGTTATCAGTACGGTAATGCGAATGACGCAAAGATCCTGTATTACGATGAATTAGACTGCGGCAGCGGTGCGGACCAGGGAACATTTACTTTGCCTACCGGTCTTAATGTCAGTGACTGGGGCAAGAAGTACTACGTATATATAGTTGCAGAAAATACTAACCGTACATATGAGACTGATATCGCAAGTCTCCCTTACCCTGTACAAGGACCTGAAGTACAGAATCAGACAGGATGGGTCAGAGCAGGCGAAGACTGGTATTACTATGACAAAGACGGCAACGCTGTAAGCGGCTGGAATAAGATCAACGGTTCATGGTACTACTTTGAGAATGACGGATTAATGTATGTAGGCTGGTTAAACGACGGCGGCACAGAGTACTATCTGATGGAAGACGGCAAAATGGCAACCGGATGGAAGGCGATCGGAAAGACATATTATTTCGCTGACATCTGGTATTACTTCGGCAGTAACGGCGCCATGAGAACAGGCTGGCAGCAGATCTCCGGCAAGTGGTATTACTTTGATTCCGACGGTTCGATGCATGTAGGATTCTTGGATGATGGCGGCAAAACATATTTCTTCGATGAAGATGAAGGCGCAATGAAGACCGGCTGGATGGGAATTGAAGGAACATATATCTATTTTGATGCCTCCGGCGCAGCGGTCAAGAATTGCTGGAAGGAGATCAACGGCAAGTGGTACTACTTCGACGACAGCGGCCTCATGGCATCTGCTGAGTGGCGCGGAGGCTACTGGTTAAACGCTGACGGCTCCTGGACATATCCTTACAAGGCCAGCTGGAAGCATGATTCAACAGGCTGGTGGTACGGCGATACTTCCGGTTGGTATGCTAAGAACAGCACGGAAAAGATCGACGGCATTGAATACGATTTCGACGCAGAAGGTTACTGGATATCATAATTAAGGTCCATACGATAGACTCCCTAATGAAACTGCCTGAGGGTTATTACAACTCTCAGGCAGTTATAGTTTTCGATGTGTTATCAAAACCTGCTGACTGATCTGGCATATGAGACGAGTTCTCTGTCCTTATCGGTGAATTCTCCGTCTTCCATGGTCCATGCATCTGCCTTGTCGGCAAATGTCCATGTAATACCGTTCTTTTGCCAGACGGTCTCTGCGCCGTGATCGACTGCAAATTTAGCAGCTTCGATGACCTCATCAGTTGTCTCACCCGGAACGATCCATGGCTCAAAACCGTCGCTGTGAGTGTACAGGAAACACCAGTATTCATAATCTGCAAAAGACTCAAGTGAATGTTCCATTCTCAGATTCTCGAACACGGTCTCCTCGTCGAATCTCGCACCGTGATCGTATGCGATCTCCATTACTTCGACACTGCAGCTCCTGACGCCGAATTCCAGCAGAGTTGTGTGATTATTGTCCTGGAAGTAAATCAGCTCGGGGTGCTCGTCAAGAAGTGCATCAAGACCGTCAAAGTCTTTATCTCTTAGAAGGTCCTGCATGCGGTCAACATAAGTCATGTTGACGGTAACCGTACCGCCGTCATAAGTCTCGAATGTCCTGAACTGATTCTGGATGGCAGTAACGACTATAACGACTATCAGGACTACGGCAGGTATTACTGACAACACAAGCAGAATGATGCCTGGAACCTTTTTCTTCCTGATCAGGAGTATGATGCCGACAACCAGTTCCGCGAAGGATATAATGCCGATGATTATCGCGATGATGATGAAAACAACACCTAAGAACATTCCTGCAAATGCCATATGATTATCTCCTATCCCTGTTTTGATTCCAGTGTGTATTATACTCTTTCGGGTATCGTGGGCATAATTTTTGCGTCAAACACCCGCTTCCGCGCAAAAAATATGCAAATCCGGAGTAAAGTGCATAAATTTGGGCATTATACGGCTGTCTGACGCAAAAATTTTGCCCGGCAGAATCATCTGATCAATATGATTTACCCGTAATGATATGGGTGCTCGTAATGTCTGTCCACATAGAGATCAACGGAAAAATCGCTGAGATTATATACTGCGGACCACTCGGTAAAAGTATCCTGGCTGACATCATTAAGAAGATCTCTGGCCTGTTCGGCTGTTAAGATGTTGTTATGCGCCGACAGTCCGTCGATAAGGACAGGCAGCCTCCAGTCGGACTCCTCGCCGTAATGGTCGCCCGGAGTCAGAACGGAATTAGTAACTGCGTTCAGTTCGTTGACATACATCTCGTTATCAAACCATTCGATTACGACTGAACGGCCGGTTTTGTCCGCGATAAACAGATGCTGTCTGACATCGTTGTGTGAATGGATGTCGTACTGCTCCAGAAGACGGATGGCCTCATCAACTGTTGCGCATTTGTCGAGGATAACGCGTATTGCCGTATAGATAAACATGTCCGGCCTGCCCTTATCCTGATGTATCTCTCCGATGTTGAGTTCGAGAGTGCTGATGCCTAATCCTGCTTCGTTTACACCGTCGCAAACGATATAAGGTGTGGCGGTCATGATGAGTCTTCCGACAGGTGAATCAGGATCGATTCCCTGATGTCTTCTGCTTACTCCGATAACGTCCAGGTCAGCTATTGCATAAGATGCGTAACCGTTCTCGGGATGTGTGTAGATCATCACAGTGTCCGTCTCGGGATAATCGAAGTTCCTGCCGAACAGTATGTCTCCGTCAGGAGTCGTTGCAGCGAAAGAAGCACATCCGTATCTCTCCAGATCGACGTTTACGGGAAGCAGGCCGTGGAATTCAGTTTTGTTTACCCAGTCGAGCAGTTCCTCGTCAGAAGTGATCCCTGCCGCGAGCAGTTCGTCGAGCGGCAGTTCTTCATTGTATTCCATGTAGTAAACGCCTTCTCCGTCTTTCCTTATGTTGGACATATGGCCGAACTTCTTGTAGAAGAGTGCAAAGATAACGATTGCGAGAAGCACTGCGATACCTGCGAAAACCAGTGCGATCTTCGCTGCTGATTTGCGGGAGAAGGCAGAGATCCAGAATACTACCGAAGCTAGCAGCAGGAGCGAACCTGCAACATAGAGAACGGTCCTGATGTCATTCTCGGTCTTAAGATTGGTGGCCGTTGCTTCAACATAGTAAGCGGAGATGGAAGTCCTGATGTAATCGCGGTCGTCATCAGTGAGTTTATAGTCCATATATTCTTCCAGTTCCTCATAGTAACTGATGAGGGTATTTGCCGTTTCCGCCATCATCTCCGGGGTAGCTTTCTTCACGGTTCCCGTTATCGTCTGTGCAGTCTCGTACAGATTCCAGGCATCGATCTCCATGGAGTGCTCATCAGGTACGATGACTTGAACGTTGACTTCATCCGTATAGTAAATGCCGTTCTGTTCATCAACGGGAAAGAAGCTGTCCATGCCTGTACAGAGTCTGACCGTCTTTCCTATGGAATCATCAGTGAATGCCGATACATCATCTGAATGAGAGAATTTGTTCAGAAACACGCCTGACAGAATTGCGCAGATTCCGAGCACCAATAAAACAACTGCAGTAATTATCTTCTTTTTCATAGACCCCAATTAATCCCCTTTATTGTACGTAAAATTTATTTTATCATTAGTGAAGTTTTTATATCTCGAAAATTTTTTTCTGACCCTGCGAACATTCCGCACCGGTTATGTGTCTATAAGACAGATGCGGACAAAGGAGGCAAAAGTCAGATGACTGACAAAGAACTCGAAAAGATCTATAACGAAGGCTACCGTGCGGTGTACTGGACTGCCATGCAGCTGCTCAAGAATGAAGCGGATGCAGAGGATGTGGTCCAGGATACTTTCGTTGCGCTGATCGAATCCTATGACACGATAAAGGATAAGGATAAGGTCATACCGTGGCTCAAGAAGACCGCTGCCAACAGGTGTCTTAACCGTCTTACCAGAACGAAGACAGACGCTGTTGAAGATGAGTTCTTTGAAGATGTCGAGGCGTTACCTGAGGATTTCCTTCCTGATTCGATCGTTGAATCGGAGGATGCCAGAAGGATCATCATGGATATCATCAGCGGTTCATTGTCTGAAGATGTCAGAAGAACACTTATCCTGTTCTATTTCGATGAGATGAGCACCAAAGATATCGCTGAAGCACTCGGCGTTCCTGAAGGAACGGTACGCAGCCGTCTGAATTTTGCCAGAAACAGGATCAAGAAGGAGGTAGAGAAGTATGAGAAAGAAAACAAGACGAAGCTGTTCGGTATGGCACTGCCGTTCCTGAGCAAACTCTTTATGAAAGAAGCAGAGCAGGTCCCTTTCAAGGCCATGCCTGCAAAACTTATATCTCTGTCCGCATCATCACAGGTTTCCAATGCGGGAGCCGCAACAAAGGTTGCTGCATCAGCAGCTAAGAAAGGAACAGAGGTAATGATTAACAAAGTATTGATCGGCAGCATTGCTGCAGTTGTAGGAGTAGGCGCAGTCGTCGGTATCGCCATCGGCGTGATGACCAAAAAGGGAGATAATGCCCCGGAACCGGTTAAAACAGATGTGACTGTAAATGAGACATCTGAACAGACAGAAGGCGGCGCAGCAAGTGAAACGGTTAACACATCTGACGAAACAGCAACACCGGTTGATGTGAATATCAGCGGCGAAGAGATGAGGGAATTAACGGAAGACGATCTCTTTATTTCCATTGAAGATGTTTTGTATAACCAGGATCAGACGGAACAATACATACATTGTTATGTGTGGAACGGAAGCATTAAGTCCGGCGATGAGATAAAGGTCATAGGCAGAACTTACGCAGGCGGAGAAGAGGTACATCTTACTGCCGGATCCATGACGGATGAATTCAGAAATCCCATTACTGAAGCAAATAAGGGCGAACGTCTTATACTGGTAATTACAGGTGATTCCGTTAATAAAACTGTCAACAGAGGTAAAACTGTTGTTTATGCTGACAGTGACATCCGTCCGGCTGCCGGAGTAAAGGTTAAAGTTACTTTCGAACCGGGATTTGATTACCGTGCTACCCAATCAAATTATGAATGTCTTTTTGGCGAGAGAACGGCCTTCTGTTCGGAAAGTATGCGAAATAAAACGACATTGATAGAGCAGGATGGTGATGACCGGATATTGTATGTTGAATTTTCTGAAGATTCATACGCTGTATATCCCGGTTTATCCTGCGCATTGAGACTCGGCGGACAGACCGTTGCAACAGGCGAGGTTGTAGCTGCTTACATCATGTAATTAATGTGTTATCCGGAGAGCAGCAACAGTATCGTATAATTGAACGTATAACAGATAACAACCGGAGAAGGAGACCGTAAATGCAAGTTCAGAATCCTGATTACAAGTACTACAAACAGCTCGCTGGAACATGGAAGAGCGATGACGGAGCATGCGTTATGACTCTCACGGATACTGTGAGTATCAACGTAACGTACGGCGGTGCTGTTCTTGACGGACAATACGGTGTGCAGGCGACCGGCCCGATGATGGGATTTATGCAGCCGGGTCCTATGGGTACGAGCATGATGGGTATGGCCGGCTTTCCCGGTAACATGACATACCAGCGTGACCCGTCTGAGGATATTCAGTTGAAACTCGGCGACAGGTCTCTTAAGAACGGTGATCAGGTGCTCTACAACATCGAATTTGCCTGGCACGATATGTCTGACAGGCTCCACGTCGAGCTCAGCAACGTTGCCACCGGCGCGAAAACGGAAATCATTCTGCACCGCGATAACGCTTCCGCAGCAGCCGGCGGTAATGAAGGCGAGGTGCAGTGCGAATGTGGCATGCACTTCTCGAGTAAGTTCTGTCCCAACTGCGGAAAGATGCGGCCGGTGAACAATACCTTCACATGCAGCTGCGGATATACAGGTCCGGTCAGCAGGTTCTGCCCTGAATGCGGAAGAGCCATCGCCGCAAACAATGCGGCTGTCTATGCCGCACCTGCTCCTTCAGTTCTTACTGATGACGAGAAAAACGCAAAGCTTAACCACGGCTGGCGCGACTCGCGCGGTCAGTTTCAGGTGAGATTCAAGGACGGACAGTACTCCACACGCTATGTCGCCACTGCTCCGTTTGGCGGTCCCGGCGGGATCGAGATGCCGACAGGTGAGGAATACCGCATCTATGCGAAATACGAGTTTGCACCCTGGACCGATAACGGACACGCATGGCCTGACCTTACCAAACTGATATCTCATCCCGGAGAGGAGTTCGCTGTATTTCCGAGGAAGTATTGCTATAGCGACAGTACAGGCAAGAATATCTTTGCCATCGAGAAGATCTGGTACGGCTCCGATACACTTCACATGGATCTCCTGAAGTGGGCAGAATCATTGAGGTTTACAGTGGATCTGGAGCTCGACGAGAGTGTCAGCATTCCTGAACCCGAGCCTGAGCCCGGGGCAGGATGGACGTGCTCCCAATGTGGAGCCACGCTGCAGACAGGAGAAAAATGCACCGAGTGCGGCGCTGAGATCAAGACAGAACCGCTTTTCGCGATATCAGAATACATGTCGACCAACCCGCCCAGGTACGACGGAGTCAGAGTATGGAAGTTCTCTGATACGCAGCTCATAATGCAGCATGGCAAGACTTTCCGCTTCATACCGGCGACTGTAATTGAGCCTGCTATGGAGATAATCAGAAAGTATGAGATCGATAAGTGGGAGGAATATCAGGGCAGGATGTCCGGAATGATGGGTGGCAGCCAGTCTGTCAGCTATTGGAACGGCGAGAAGATGGTCGGTACCTCCACGGATCACATGGCGGGCGCGTCAGGCGCATACAGTGCGCTGTACGGACTGTTTACAACGGCTAAATAACTTCTGGTCTAAAGAATTACAGCCAGCCGTATGAGAATTTCCGGGTATCCATACCCGGGAAGTAGGGCTCGATCCTGTCCCAGAAATCCTTGTTAACGTCTTCAAGGTACTGGTCTTTCACGCTGTCATAACGGCTCTCTTTCTCATCGAAAGGCACGTCTGAGATCTCGAGTTCCGTACAGTCGTAGATCAGATATGTTCCGTCAGACAGAGTCATCTCAAGGCCATAGAAGCCCTTGTAGAAATAGTCTGCATGAGCGAAGTGGCTGGACAGCTTAGTCTTGTTGATCTCTTCGACCAGAGCATCGATATCGTCTTCGGAGGCTTCGATAATAACCGTTTCACCGGACTTGTTGTCTTCGTACCAGACTCTCGCTGCCACGACCTCTGCATTTTCATCGAAATATGTGGTGAGTTGTTTGCGTCCGGATTTTGAAGACTTCAGCAGGAAGCATCCGCTCAATGCGAAGATAAGCGAAACTGTTAACAGTAAAGCAACGATACGTCTCATGAATACTCCCCCTGATTTCCTATTGTCATCCTGAGAACAATTATAACAGAAGTGATGACAGGATTTATTGCATAAAGGGCAGCGTAACAATGTTACTTTCGCGCGTTCTGACACCGGAAATATTCGCAGAACACGCGGAATCTGCTATAATTCAGGTGTTGCAATCGGGCAACATTGGAATAACGGAGATTGAAAATGGAAAACAATAACAACTACTCTCAGCAGGCTCAGTATCAGCAGCCTGCGTATCAGACACCACCGCAGTACCAGCAGCCTGTCCAGCCGATGCAGGCCGTCGACCCCAATTACATGCCTCTGGCAAATGACTTCCTCACAAAGTCGATCATTGCAGGAGCCATCTCGTCGCTGCCTGTCGGAAGCTTTATTGCTTTGTCGATGGCGTCGAAGAACAGGAAAAAGATCCTCGAGTACATCGATAATGGCGGTATTCACACCGTCAGGATCAAGATCAGCTCTGCAATAAGCCGCGCAGCAAAATACTCGGCTGTGGGATTCTCGATCTTCTGGGGAGTCTACGGAACGATATGGCTCGTCTATACGGCCATTGTTGTAATAGGCATTATCATTGCTGCCACATCAGGAAGCTTCTAAAGAGGAAGCGGACTCTAATTTTGCCTCAAAGAATCGGCTGTTCTCTGATAAACTGTTCAGATGAACAGCTGATTTTGGCTGATTGGAGGAGAATTAGGAATATATGGTCACTAACACCGGAACTCAGACTATCGAGACGGAGCGTCTGATCCTCAGGCGGTTCGAGTACTCGGATATCGATTCAATGATCCGCAACTGGATCGCTGATGAGAAGACACAATGGGATTACGGTGAGCCTTATTATCCGACTCCTGAGGCAGTGCGCGAACTGTTCGATACGAAGTATATTGTCTCGTATGCGAAGGAAGATTATTACCGTTGGGCGGTCATCGAGAAAGAGTCGGGCGAGTGCATCGGGCAGGTCGCTATCTTTTCCATGGATACAGGCAACCGCCATGGTGAGATCGAGTATGTCGTAGGCCTTGCCTTCCAGGGAAAAGGATATGCCACCGAGATGACAAAGGCTGTCATTGCGTATGCTTTCGATAAGATAAATCTGCACAGGATCGAGATCGACTGCCGCACCGAGAACGAAGCATCACGCAGAGTAATCGAGAAGTGCGGTCTGACATACGAAGGAGTATTCCGTGATTTCTTCTGGCGCAAAGATCACTATGAGGGAAGAAGAGTTTATTCGATCTTAAAGAATGAATACGAAGCGCAGAAATAACAGGCATATGCAAAGCTCAAAAGGATTATTAACAGATGCGGCACTCGCGTGTTCAGCTTCCGTATTTTCTGTATCGGCGATGTTCCTCTCACAGATAATATCGGTCAGATCTACAGGATTATCGCTGTTGTACATCGTGGTGACGGCAGTAATGTATCTTTTTGCAATGATCGCCCAAGACAAAAAAACAGTCCTAATAAAATGGCTGATCTCGATCCCCTGCGCGATTGGCATATGGTGGCTCTTCATAAAAAGTGAATATGCCCTGAGAGCCCTGAACTGGGTGATCCCGGACTATGGCAGGCAATCTGCGGGAGGCCGTCTCGCAGGATCATTTGAACTGTTGGCGCTGTCACTTCTGTGCCTTATAGGATTGATAGTAAGCATATTCGTCCGGCCAAAGGATTATGAGCGGTTCGGGAAGATACAGTTCGCGGTATGCATGGCGCTCATGGTGATCGTCATCGCTGTCGTATTTATTCTGAACGGGCAGTTCCCGTCGCTCGACTATATAAGGTCATAAGATCAATCTGCCCACACACCATTGGAATCCAGTTCATAACCGTCGATGGTCGTGTCATGAGCCATTGCGCCGGAATCATAGAAGTAATACCATTCGCCGTCGATCTCTTTCCAGCCTGTCTGCATTGCTCCTTTTTCGTTGAAGTAATACCAGATATTATTTATCTTCTTCCATCCCGTCTGCATTGCTCCGGATGTGTTGAGGTAATACCATGTGCCGCCGTCTTTAATCCAGCCGGTCTGCATCACTCCGCTATTGTTCAGGTAATACCAGGAATCACCGGTCTTTATCCAGCCTGTCTGCATCCAGCCCCTGTAATCGAAGTAATACCATTTGCCGTTGTCACGTACCCAGCCGGTCTGCATCACTCCGGAAGAGCTGAACAGGTACCACTCTCCCCAAATGTGATTCCATCCGGTTACCATGGCTCCGTCTCCGGTTTCTCCCAGGAAGTATTTTGCACCGTCGATCGTTTTAAATCCGTCCTGCATCTCACCGTCGGAATTGAAATAGAACCATTTCCCGTTGAGCTTTTGCCAGCCGGTTACCATATGACCGGACTCATTGAAGAAATACCATTTGCCGTTTATCTGCTGCCACATGTCAACGGAATATGTGCCGTTAAGGTTGAGAAAACGCCATTCATCGTTGTCTCTGATCCATTTGCCACCGGTACCGGAGTTGTAATTCAGAGTCGTATAACTGAATATGTCATATATGGAATTGACGGAGTACACTGACACTACCTCGTAATTGGGATTGGTAACAGTGTGTGCCGGGGTGCTGATGGCTTCGAACTCTGACTGGGTACCGCCGTAATAAACGGCTGATATGGATGAGCAATGTAAGAATGCATCAGCAACAATTGCCTTGATGGTGACAGGCAGTACAACGATCTGAAGATTCTTGCAATCCTCGAAAGCGTTATTCTCAATGCGTGTCACGCCTTTGGGAATATCCACATATTCAATGCCTGATTCCGCAAAAGAATAGGAATCTATTATCCTGACTGACCGGGGAAGATCGATCTTCCTGAGATTGGAACACCCGTAGAAGGCACCATAGGATATCTCATTAATTCCTTCAGGAAGGTTTATCTCTGTAAGTGACGTGCAGTCAGCAAAAGCCTGGGCACCGATCCCGGTAATTCCTTCTGCTATCTCCACCTTTTTAAGATTCTCGCAGTCAGAGAATGCATAATCGCTGATACTTCCGACTCCCGCGGGAATATAAACATACTCCAAAGGTGCATAGCAGAAAGCACCGTAACCCAGATTTTCAAGACCTTCGGGTAAAGATACAGATGTGATATCAGTGAACCTGAAAGCGTATTTCTCAATACTTTTCAGTCCTGAAGGTAAATTTACTGATTCCAATGAGGTATTTGAGAAAGCTGATTCACCGATAACGGTAACGTTGTCCGGAATATCGATCTCCTTAAGTTCAACGCAATAATTAAACGCATGCGATCCGATCAATGTTACGCTGTCAGGAATAGAAACATCGGAAAGTGCATAACAATTGTAGAACATGTAATCATTGAGCGATGTGCGTCCGTTCTCAATAACGACTTTCTCGAGAATACTGCTCTGAAGCATATACTCACATCCGTTGTCAGGTATGTATAATTCCTTCTCCGGAAAATCAAACCAGCGTATTGATCTGACACTGCCGGAGAGCCCGAGTTCATTAGCATTCAGATTAGAACAGTCTTCAATCCTTACTTCGGAAACTTCCGTGTCTTTCAAAAAACTCAGACCGGTTACTGTCATGTTCTGCAGACCGATAAGCTTGAAAGGTTGGCCCGTAAGAAAGAAAATATGGTCTTCGTCAACTGTCGTGAAGTTTTCGAGATACACTGAATCGACTATAAACTCGGTATCCGCGAAAGATATGGAAGAAACATCCGCACCGGAACCGTTAATAGTGATCCCGTAAGAACTGTCAACACCGGACAGGTCAAAAGTAACAGTCTTTACTTCGTTCTGAACATTACTGATCAGATATCCCAGACCCAGGGTGTTGGCTTTGCAGATAACATACAGATTCCCGTCAGCATCCAGTTCCCAATCGCAGTTCCATAATGAGCCTGATTCCACAATGGTGCTGTCAGCTGATACTCTGTGTCCGTACACGGAAGAAAAACAGATCAAAACGACAAGGCTCGCTAAAACACAAATAACGGTTCTGACGGATAGTTTCATAGAATGCCTCCCCAAGCTTATAAAACGCTGAATACCTTCGATCCCAACATTTATTTTATAAGACGGAGAGGCACAAGTTAAGATGCGTTTTCGAAAAGAAACAGTATATTCACCTGTGTTTAGAGGCTCTCAGAATGCGGTAAATTAAATTTGATATAATAGGATGCATGTACGGAAATAATCCGGACAAGAGGGGATGAACAGAATTATGAAAAAAGCGAAAATAATCATAGGACTTATATGTCTGACGATCCTTATTGTGTTCGTAGCAGTTTTTTGTTTTGGCGAATTATTTGGCGGTGTTAAGATCGATGAGAAAACTTTCCCGGATGAGAATTTCAGGACTTATCTGCTCGAGAAGCAAGACCATAACAAGGATAAACGTCTTCCCCCGGATCAGATTGGGGTCATAAACTACTTCACTCTCGAAGACTGCGACAATCTTCAGGGAATCGAGAAATTTACCAGCCTCCGTACGTTGACACTGGTCAACTGCAAGGATATGTCGGCACTCGAGTCGGTTACCAGTCTCCAAACTCTCCACCTTATTGATTGTAAAAATGTCAGCATCGACTTCAGTAAATTTACTGATCTTACTTCTCTGACCATTACGAACAGTGAGGTCAATGTCGATATTGATATGTCCGGTTTCCAGTACATCAAAAATATCGAGATTGAAGACTCGACGGTCAGGAGTCTGACTCTGAACGGCTGTCCCATTCTCGATAAGGTTTATATCCATACTTCCTCTGCGGACACTCTAAAGATCGGGAACTGTTCTCTGCTCAATCATGTCACTATAGATGAGGTGCAGAAGCTGACAAGTATCGTGATAGACGATTGCCCGAAATTGTTCGGGGCATATATTAGCGACAGTCCCGAACTGAACGAAGTGGCACTGCGCAAATGTACTTCACTGTACAATGTGAATGTTTTAGACTGCAGCGGTGTCAAGGAAATCGATGTCAGAGGCTGTGAGTATATCTGGAAAGTCTTCAATACTCCCGATGCATTGCATATTACGGACTCATCAAAACGCCCGGGGCATGTAATCTACGGTACCAGCAATGACATGGCATTAAAGGCTCTGAAACTTCCGGATATCAGGATCGAATGTCTTTCTGATGTTGAGATTATAACGAAATGAAAAGCAGAATATGGAGCTGAAGACTAAGAGCAAGCGCCCGGCGATGGACTGTTCGATAGATGTTTTCTATGAGCAGACAGATGGTTTCTCGAAGTATCTTGATGATAAAGATACCTATAAGATGGTGCTCGTCTCTTCGGGTTCTTTTGTTGTTGAAGAGGATGGCGAATACAGGCTGATCTCAGCTCCTGTGGGGATAGGACTGAATGAGAGAGCAAAGCTTAAGATAGTATCCGAGATCGGCGTCAAATGCGACACGATATACTTCAAGCCCACGTTCATCAGGGAGGAATTCACTTTCGATGCCATCAGATCCGGCAGGTTCGAGAAGCTCTTAAGCGCGGTAAAAGATGACGGCAACATGACCGTTGACGATAAGTGGCGGGAAGCGGTTTTCGGTGACGTGAAGTTCGAAGAATGCTTTGCTCAGCCGGTATATCAGGAATATCTGCTGCTGTCGGAGTTCAACAATTCCGAGAGGGACATTAAGTACTGGACGCTCATTACACAGGAATTCGAGGTGGTCAACAGGTTCTTTAAGAGCGTGAGGTACGATCTCTATGAACAGCCTGACAACTACTGGATATTAAGAACACGCTACTTTATAAATTCGATCCTCTTCACGGCTGCCGCTGACTTCTACAGGCAGTACAGACAGTATGAGCTCTACAAGGACCGCTTTGTGGCGAAGGTCGCGATGTACATGTTCGAGAATATCTGTGATGACATCACGATCGCGAGCCTTACCAGAAAATTCTCCGTCAACAAGAATGCGCTGAACGATGCATTCAACAAAGAAACATCGATGTCGTGCATGGCTTATCTTGAGGATATGAGGATCACGCTGGCAAAAAAATATCTGCAGTTCTCAGATTATTCGATCAGCGAGATAAGCGGCTACTGCGGGTACAAAGACCAGACGTATTTCTCCAAGGTGTTCAAGAAGCATACGGGAATGTCGGCATCTGAATATCAGAAGCAGATGAGAGGGATGTGCTGATTTTACAAGATATCGTGACGATATTCCTAACTTCGGATGTCTGTGTGAACGTAAGATAATTACAGACAGGCAAGGGAGGGAAAGGCATGAAAAAGATTTTAGGGATAGTGTCAGCCGTGGTTATCGCGGCACTGGCGTTCGCCGGATGCAGGTTCGAACCTCAATACAGAGTTGAATTAGAAAAGCAGACCGTGACAGACGGTTTATTTCCGCAGGTCATCGAGAGAACCGTTACCTATGTTCAGAAGACCAAAGACGGTGACTGGGAAGAAGATAAGAACGTGTTATCAACGTGGGAACTGTCTGTAGATGACATTCCGGATTCCGTGTGCATCATCAATTCTGACGATGCCCAGGCTCTGTATCCTGCACTCGGTAATTCTTTCAAAGGCCAGAAGGCAACGTTATATTTCCACTTTGACGCTGAACCGGGTGATATTCAGACAACTGTTACGGACGCAGGTGAAGGCTCATCGAAACTGGATATCACGATGAACTGGAATGCTGACGTTTGTTTTAAGTGTGCAGGAATGACGGCAAATCTTAGCGGAATAAAGGTGCTCGGCGGAACCATAAATCCTGACGGTTCGACGGATCTTAAGGTCGATATCGGTGAAGGCGAGGGCGTGCTGAAGGTCCCTGCAAAGGTCACGAGAGCGGAGATCAAAGACTTCATGGCGGCACAGTCTGATTCTTATATTCCTTCAGTCTCTTTTGAAGACCTGCCCGTGATCGGGGTCACATCTTCTGACGTTAAGAGCGGAGTCTGGGATACCAGGATTGCCAATGCCGGCGGCGGACAGAACATCTCACCTGACCTTAAGTGGGATGCTGTGGAGGGAGCTACAAGGTATGTGGTCGTCATGATCGACGGCAGCTGGCTCCATATGGATGTGTTTACCACGGAAACATCTCTTGCCGAAGGCGCCTATGACAAGGGCTCCAAGGGAGAACAGTATGTAGGACCGTACCCTCCTAAGGGAAGCACGCATACATATTCGGTGTTTGTTTTCGCGCTGAAGGACGAGCCGGGCAAGACTCCGTTCGTGTTCGATCACGGCGGCAACAACATAAATGACATCTTCGACGGTCTGAATACGGACCAATCCGGCAATACGGGCAATGTTCTGGCGTACGGCAGACTGGATGGTAATTTTACCAACAACGGCTGATTGGTGATAAGATACAGGGAGTTAACCAAAGTAACGGAGGCGTTAATGAAGCGCTCGTCAAAGCTCTTATGTGTCATCCTGACCCTGGCCTGTGTCTGTACGGTATTCACATCGTGCGGAATGAAACTGCCTGACTATCTTCTTGAGTTTGGCAGTGATAACGGCTGGGTGGCAGCCTACAGGGCATATATCCGGATAGATGGTGACAAGGTCACGAAAATAACCCAATGGAGTTACGACAACTACATTCTGGGGAAGGACGATTACGGATACATACCATTCGACATCCATTCGTTCGATGCGGTTGCAGACAGCAGCGACCCCGATGAGTGGGAGTATGTCCAGAACAAATATGATACGGAAGAATATGATGTTGAGCCCGTGAAGGAGATGCTCACGGAAATGGGAGTGGAATTTACCGGCGACATTTACATCATACTGTACGATTGTGAGGACATCACCATAGTCTCCGTCGAGATGCTCGACAATTCCACGATCAAAGATTCGAGATACGGACTCTTCCTGGATGGCAAAATGCTCGAGGTTCCGAACAATGTCGACATGCGTGATCTGCGTGAAATTTACAGGCTGAAAAACATTTCATGAGGTGATTTTATCTGTGAAACCGGGGGAGATAACGCCCCCCGGTTTTGCTGTATAATAGAACAGTGGAAAACGGCAAAAAGCCCTAAAATACAGGGATGCAACCGCCGGTTGACATAATTCAAAGTGCGGTTGGTAGATATGTTAAGGGGTAAATTGCTATTCTCGGGGCATCAAATCCAGGAGGTGGACTTACATGACGATTGCAGACAGAATCCAGAGCCTCAGAAAGTCCAAAGGCATGTCCCAGGAAGAGCTGGCGGATGCCGTCGGAGTGTCCCGTCAGGCTGTCTCAAAGTGGGAGAGCGAGCAGGCGACCCCGGATCTCGACAAGGTCGTGATCATGAGCGATATTTTCGAAGTGACAACTGATTATCTTCTTAAAGGAATCGAGCCGGTAAAGAATGACGACCACAAGACCATGGCCGATGTCATCGACCAGAAGGTTCTTACTGAGCAGAACAGCAAACGCGCGAAAACCGCACTTAAATGGTTCCTCATAGGCTTCGGCATATTGCTTGGCATAGATCTCATCTCGATGCTGATCTATTTCCTCGTTAACGGAATGCCGGTCTGATCTGAACTGATCTCAAAACAACTTGAATTATTTAAAAGGTCCGCGTGAGCCGGATCTCAGTATTAATGCGCCCCGAAAAGGAGAAAATCATGAGTAAGATATTAAATTTCATCAGGAATATCAGTCCCTTCAACAACCGTACGGAGATGCCGAAGATCCTCTATGTGATCAAGGTCATCCTGTTCTTCTGGTTCTGCAAATTCGGCGCCGAACTGATCGGCGAAGCCCTGGTCATCGCAGTCCATTTTGCCTGTGGCCTGAACCCTCTGGAAGGGGAGATGTTCGATGCGAAGACCATCATGCTGATCTCATATCTCGGATATTCGGTCCTTATCGCAGTGATAATGCTCTTCTGGAAACTGTTTCAGAAGAAGTCATTAAAGGACCTGGGATTTACGGGCAACCCTGTCAGCTATCTGATGGGCATGGCAATCGGCGTTGTTCTGGTCGTTGTCTCTGTGGCAGCCACAGTCCTTACCGGAACTATCAGATTCAACGGCATATTCGGAAATATCGACACTAAGATGGTTGCGGCCATGATTATCTGCTTCATGCTGCAAGGTGCCATGGAGGAGATCCTCTGCAGAGGCGTTGTCCATCAGCTGCTCATCAAAAAGACCTCGCTCCCCGTTACGGTCGGCGTGAGTGCTGCATTGTTCACCATTCCCCATCTGTCCTCCATGTCAG
>JAEEGL011553322.1_pt1 | contig 29586 bp, 19 predicted proteins | sample 9134231 | NCBI WGS metagenome assembly JAEEGL01 (sample SAMN16246548, study PRJNA631951) | gut metagenome | biome: gut microbiome; feature: rumen; material: fiber-attached | host: Bos | place: Iran: Karaj | collected 2018-10
GATTTTAAAGATTAATAACAAAAACACCATCTTTTGGAGAGGGGATGGGCGCAAAAAACCCCGCGAAATAACTTCCGCAGGGCTAATAAGGGCGTTTTCGGGTGTAATCTATATAGGGGATAGAATAGCGGATTCTTTATTGAAAGTGCCTTTTCAATCTTCTGTGAAGTCGTTGCCGTTGCCATATCTTTTTGAGTTTTATTTGTTATTACTGTTATTTCTTAATCACAGTGCAAAGGTACGACTTTTATTTAATATATGCAACTTTTCCGTGCTAAAGTAAGCTAAAAATACGACTTTTATTTAATATTTGTACTATCACACAAAAGGGAGAGCATTTTGCCCTCCCTCTCACTTGTCTTTGCTCTGTTTTTAGAACACCTTGACAATGCTTTCCCATCTGAGCGACCGCCAACCGCCCTTCTCTACGTCGAAATAGGCAGTAGTCTTGAACAGTTCCCTTGATGCCCCATTGCCGTTAATATGCTTCTGAGCGAGTGAAGGGCTTGTTGTTCCCCATGCCTCACGAACTGAGCCATCCTTCTTGATGAAAAGGAAATGTGCCACACCGTTTGCAAGTTTCTCCTTTAACTGCTCAATCATCATGGCCTTTACAAGTCCAATCTGTTCATTACTTGTACGCTGTGCAATAACCATTGCCCTTGTTGCTGTCATTCCATTGATTGCTAATGCTTGTACCATAACTCAAAATTGATTTTATTGTTAATACTCTTTGTTTCTAAATCACAATGCAAAGGTACGACTTTTATTTAATATATGCAACTTTTGCGAGCTAACTTAAGTTAAAAAGGCGACATTTCTTTAATATATGCAATATTTTTACTACCTTTGCACCAAAAACAGCAAATTATGGAAGATAAACAGCAAAGAACGGTCATTCACTTGCATCTGCTTGAGTCTGACGAACACTATTATTTCGGCTCTATCGCCAATATGTGCGAACACTTTACGGCTGAACAAATCGGCATTGCTTACAGTTCACTCAGAAACTACGGATTGAGCTATGAACACCCCTATAAGAATAGCAAATGTATCATCCGAAAAGGTGTACTGCTTGCTAAAAGTGGGAATAGGGGAATAAAGAAACAGTAAGCCCCAAAAATCTATGGGGATTGAAGGTCTTACTATGGTTAATCTGTTTGTTCACATTGCCATTTGTTAGGCAGTAAGCCGTTTATATAAGTTCATCTGTTGGGGCGTTCCATTAGCCTCGATGGTTTTCTTGTTTTCTTCTTCAAGTTCTGAAAGTCTCTGTAAATCCCACATCGCAAACAAAATATTAGCCTCCTTTGCCATTCGCTGAATATCTGCATCTGTCAATGCGGTGGGGCGTGGGGCGGCTTTTTCTGTTTCTTCACCTCTTTGCTGAATTATTGTCTTTTCAGTTTCTAACGCTGTCTGAGGCTTAGACTTTTTTATCTGTTCACCACGATTGAAGTATCTCAGTTTATCATCATAAGCCTTATTGGTTGCGTCGATGAACTTCCCGAATGCTTCTGCTTGATTATGAGTTATACCACCTGTTTGAATAGCCCTATTCATTGAGCCTATAAGTTCATTGATTTCATGTGCATAAGCGTTTGCAGCATCTTGTTTCTTCGTCTGTCTGAATGTGCTTAATAGGTCATATCCCCTACTGAGTTTCTTTCCTACACACTCATTCACCTCCTTGTGTTGATTACTTATGTGTTGATGCCTTGTTTCTTCCATCATCTTCCATTCTTCCACGGCTTGCTGATTAACCGCTCTTAGTTCTTCATCCGAATAACTCATATTCTCACTATCAGTTGAATTAACATATATAGGTTTATCGCTCTCTGTTCCATTCACTTCTGAGATTGTTTCAGTCTCAGCCTCATCCAAATCAAAAGGAATATCATCTATCACTTCACATTGTCTTAGGTTTGGATTACCCTCTACTGCTGTAGTCGTATTGCTATTAACATATAATTCTTCTTCTATCTCTGCTTCTGTATCTGTACTGCAATTCGGTTTTGAGGTAATAGAAGAAATTGCAGCCTTTAATTCCTCAATGGTACTTTTCAGATTAGAAATCTCAGACTTCATTTCACTTACTGATGCCCTTAATAATGCAACCTCATCAACATTGCTTCCATTACTGCAATCTGACTTTTGCAGTCTATTTGAAGTATAATTGTTTAGTGCCTCGATATTCAGAACATATGTACTCGCCTCACCTCTCTTTCCGCTGACCCTTGAAATCAATCCCCTTTGTTCTAATTGGATTGAGCAACTAATAATTGTGTTCTCAGACTTAATCTGTGTATCACTCATCATCTGCTTGTTAGTCCGATAACATGATTTATTATCCTTTGCATAATCAGTACCATATAACTGAATTATGTTTGCTAATATGAGTTTTGCGTTAGTAGTCAACTCTTTCGATTGTTTTACTTCAATCGGCAATAACGCCAACAATTCTTTTTTTCTTTCTGTCATTTGCCTTCAACATAATACCTTATTTTTAGTTAGCCTTCAACAACTAAGAGGAGGTTGGAGAATGTGAAGGCAAATATAAGCATTCTCCGATTTTTGACCTCTTACCTCATGCGCTATGGCAAATATACTACATTCTGAGCAAAGTGCAAAATGCTTTCTTGATATTTTTCTCAATCATGTTAAGAAACACACGGCACATGGTTGTATACTGCACATTATTGCACACTGTCTGAATGACTTTTTGGAATGTATCTACCTGAATATCAAATAACTTACCCTTAAAATCAGTACCAAAAAGATACTTAAAGGCTTCTTAATCTCCACAATGGTAAACTTGACTATGGGTTTATACCACGCCAATACTTCACCATTGCGGCACTTATCTTTCGTTTCGCATCCTCAGACTGCTTTTTACCATACATGGGATTTTTGCTACCCTTCTTTGCAAGGCTCATTCTAAATCTCGTTGCCTCGCTAACTTTCCTATTATATCTTCGTGCCATCGTCTTTTGAACTATATTGAACTATAAATAAATAGCGGCACTTTGGTATTTTGAAAATTTTTTGTAGCAAATAAATAGACGGCTATCGGAATGGTTCTAAACAGTCCAATAAGCCGCCCCAAAATCTAAAACGGAGGATACCTTGGAGGCAGTTCTCGCTATTTGAAATAATCACGCATTTGTTCGGAAGTTTCTTCTCTCGTAATTTTGATATACTTTAAAAAGTTTGTTTCAGTTGTATGTCCTGTCAACTTCATTATCTTTATTGTTGGCGCACCTTTCAAATATAAATTGGTTGCAAAACTTCTCCGAGCCGTGTGCATTTTTATCAACTGATATTTCTTATAAATCTTACCGTCTATCTTACCACCACGATTTTCTTTTATCATCACTTTTTCCTCTATTTGTGCGTGTCTACCAATTTCTTGCAAATGCCTATTGGTGTTGGCTTTGTCAGTCAGTTTCGGAAACTTACCATCATACTTTTCGTACAACTCTTTGATAAAAGGGTGCATTGGTATAGTTACTTTCTCACCTGTCTTTTCTGTGACTATGGTTACTTCATTTTTCTCCAAATCAAATAATGCTTTCTCTAATCGGTTAATATCGCTTCGTCGTAAACCCGTCCAACAGCCAATTACAAACAAGTCTCTCGTTTTCTCTATCTGAGACTTAGCATCAATCTCACCTTTGGCAATCAATGTTGGAATATCAAGCCTATATATTCTTTCTATCTCGTCTTCAGTAAGGTAAATGTTATCAACATCAGCACCCTTGCTTGGGAACTTTTTATATTCTTCGCCATCAAACAATTTCTCTGCCTTTGCAGCATTGAGCCAAACTTTGAGTACACTGAATGTTGCAGGAATAGTATTCTGTCGGTAGTTCTTTGATGTATACGCCCAATCAGTAAACAGCCTTGCAAATCGTTCATCAAAAACACTAAAATCGTCTTTGATATGCTTCTCTGCCATAAATGCCTTGATACGTTTCAATACAGTACGATGGTGTACCTGAGTACGCTCACCAATATAGCGTCCTGTTCGTTGGTCAACCTTATGTATCATCTCCTCGACATACTTATCAAAATAATCGAGTGGAGTTATCTGTTTTCTTTCTTCTTCTTTTTCATCCGCTTTCATCACTTGGCTTATAATATGAGCCAATTCACCTTTTATCATTTCCTCGCGTGTGAAACGTTTAGATTCCCGCCACAACAAATTACCTTGCTCAGTTGCCCATTTCCATTTTTCGATGATAGCATCTAACAGTTTATTCACCTTTCTTGATGCTCTATTCATCCTTTCGGTAAATCTACTGCTTATTTCACAACGCTGCATCTTCGCATTCCATGTTTCCGAAACAACTTTTAGGCCGGTACTCACCTTTATTCGTCTACTCTCATGGTAGCAGACAGCATACAGTAATGTCTGCTTTTCCTTCGTGTCCTTTAACGTGAATTTCAATTCCATAATAGCGAATTTTGTTTTAACTGTGTGCAAAGGTACAACAATTATCTGAAATAGCCAAATTTCGGGGGAGGTCGGGGGATGAATTCGGGGGACGAATTTAACATTTTGTACAAAAATAGGCACTCAACACATTTTCAGATAGTTACGTGTTAAGTGCCTTAAAATCAGCCACTAAAAATCAATCAATATTAACTTTTTGGCTTAAACATTGGGTGGGCAATCATTCCCACTCAATGGTTGCGGGCGGCTTGGAGGAGATGTCGTAGCAGACGCGGTTGATGCCACGCACCTTGTTGATAATCTCGTTGCTGACTTTAGCCATGAAGTCGTAGGGCAGATGCGCCCAGTCGGCAGTCATGGCATCGGTGGAGGTAACGGCACGGAGGGCGACGGGATGCTCGTAGGTGCGCTCATCGCCCATGACACCGACGCTGCGGACGGTGGAAAGGAGGATGGCTCCGGCCTGCCATACCTTATTATATAATGTTTCGCCGTCTGTGTCGACATACTCGCGGAGGCCACGGATATAGATGTCATCGGCATCCTGCAGGATACGTACCTTCTCAGGGGTGATGTCACCGAGGATGCGGACAGCGAGGCCTGGCCCTGGGAACGGATGGCGCGTGATGAGGTGCTCGGGCATGTCCAACTGGCGGCCCACACGACGTACCTCATCCTTGAAGAGCCACTTCAGCGGCTCGCAGAGCTGTAGGTTCATCTCCTTAGGCAGTCCACCGACGTTGTGGTGGCTCTTGATGACCTTGCCCGTGATATTCAGCGACTCGATGCGGTCAGGATAGATCGTACCCTGAGCAAGCCACTTGGCATCGACTATCTTCTTAGCTTCAGCATTGAACACCTCTACAAAGTCGCGGCCAATGATCTTGCGCTTCTGCTCCGGGTCTGTGACGCCGGCAAGGTCGGCGAAGAACTTATCGGAGGCATCGACACCGATGACGTTCAATCCCAGACAGCGATAGTCGTCCATCACCTGCCGGAACTCGTTCTTGCGAAGCATGCCGTGGTCAACGAAGATACACGTCAGGCGCGAGCCGATGGCCCGGTTCAACAGGACGGCAGCCACGGAAGAGTCGACACCGCCAGAGAGTCCGAGAATGACGCGGTCATCGCCTAACTGTTCCTTGAGTTCAGCCACCGTGCTGTCGACGAATGAAGCGGCACTCCATTCCTGTCGCGAGCCGCAGATGTCGACGACGAAGTTGCGGAGCAACTGTTTGCCCTGCAGCGTATGGTACACCTCAGGATGGAACTGGACAGCCCAGATGCCTTTAGAACTTTGAACTTTGAACTTTGAACTTTGAACTTTGTCAGGCGTACACCAGAAGGCGGCATTGGTGACATCCTTCGTACTGCCGATGACCTCGAAACCGTCGGGTATGGCCGTGATGGTGTCACCATGTGACATCCATACCTGTGAGTTGTCATCGAAGCCCTTAAAAAGCGGATTCGACGTATCTACTGTCTGCAGGCTGGCACGTCCGTACTCACGGGAGTCGGCCTTCTCGACACGCCCCCCCAGAGTGTGAGAGATAAACTGTGCGCCATAGCAAATGCCTAGTACAGGCACCTTGCCAATGAACTGGCTGAGGTCTACCTTAAAAGCCTCTGGATCATGGACGCTATAGGGCGAACCGCTGAGGATGACTCCTATCACGGAGTCGTCGCCCACAGGAAACTTGTTGTAGGGAAGAATCTCGCAGAAGGTGTCCAGCTCGCGGACACGACGACCGATAAGCTGTGTGGTCTGCGAACCGAAGTCGAGAATGATAATCTTCTGTTGCATGTATTTTTTGTTTTGAAAGATATTACCAGATACTTGTTCTGACTGTTGAAAGAAATAACCAGAAATTGCTCAGAAACTGTTCTTTATGCTGTCATAAAATGACTCTGCCTGTTCCAGTGTTTCCATTTTGCCGACATCCATCAGCTGCAGGTCTGGCTTGACAAGTCCGACAATGTGGGCGCGGTGACAAGTAGACAGGTAGAAGTCGATGATGGGAAAACGGTCGGGGAAGCGATCCATCAACGGAAAGAGGCGCGGCGAGAAGGAATGGATGCCGCTGAACGCGAAGGCGTATAACTTGGAGGTAAGATGTGAGAGATAAGATGTAAGAGGTATGACTTGAAAGTCGTCGTCGATAGTAAACTCCGACTCACGCAACCAGGGAAATGGTGACTTCACCTCGCCCGTCTCGATATTCTTCCACCCCATCAGGCGCATGCCGGCATCGAACAGCAAATAGCGCTTCGTCTTGCGGCGGCTGACCAGCAGCACGGCATCCTCGTCGGCCTGGTGCTGGCGTGCAAACCACCCATAGTCTACATTGTCAAGAATGTCGACGTTATGTATCAGTATCGGCTCGTCGTCACGAAACAGCGGGGCAGCCTTTTTCAGTCCCCCACCCGTCTCCAACAGCTGCTCCGTCTCGTCGCTAAAGTGTACCATCGGGGCGTAATCCTGCTTCATCACATAGTCAGTAATCTGCTGTGCGAAATGATGGATGTTGACAACGAAGCGGTCGTAGCCCTGCTCTGCCAGCCGACTGATATTGATGTCTAACAATGGCCTCCCGCACACAGGCACCAGTGCCTTGGGCATGGTGTCCGTCAGCGGCTTTAAGCGTGTGCCGAGACCTGCGGCAAGTATCATTGCTTGTTTCATATACTTTGCTTTGGGTTGCAAAGGTACGAATAAAATAGGAAATAAGAGAGAAAAAAGAAGAAGAATTAGTACCTTTGTGCGCAAAATTTATAAACCATCTAAAAAAAATGAAACAACTATTATTTTTTCTGGCCACTCTCTGCTGTGGGAGCATGAATGCTCAAACCTTAGTCATTAACGAACTGATGCAGTCGAACGTTGAATGTGTCATGGATGACATCAATGAGTTTCCCGACTCATGGGTAGAGCTGTACAACCCCACAGATGCAGCCATCAACCTGAAAGACTACAAGATCAGCAGCAAAAACAAGGAAAAGAAAGCCTGGCAGTTGCCTGACATGACTGTTGACCCCCAAAAATTCGTGGTGGTATACTGCGACAAGGAAGGCAAGGAGGACAACCGCCTTCACACCGACTTCCGCTTGGAGTCAGGCAAGGGCTGTCAAGTTTATCTTTTCAAGAACAAGGAAATTGTCGACAGTCTGCCTGACGCACTGAAGAAGATGCCCGCCCCCGATATAGCATACGGACGAAAGACCGACGGTGCTGAAAAGTGGGGCTATCAGATCACAGCGACCCCTGGTGGGGCTAACTGTGGCAATACCACAAAGGACATCCTGGGTTCACCCGTATTCAGCGAAAAAGGACGTGTCACCAGCAGCAACACGGCCATCAACCTTGAGCTGAGTCTGCCCGAAGGTACACCTGAGGGTACCGTTATCCGCTATACCACCGACGGTAGCGAGCCTACAGCTTCCAGCGGACAATACACGACAGCCATCAACATTACCAAGACAACGGTGATTCGCGCCAAGTTGTTCTGCGAAGGCTGGCTCTCACCCGTCAGTACCGCCCAGTCGTATATCTTCCATCCAAGAAGCATGACTATTCCCGTCTTTTCCGTCCAAACCAACGACAAGTACCTGAACGACAAAAAGATTGGACTCTTTGCCAACAACAATAGTAAGGAAGACAAGAAGACACATGACTGGCGCCGCCCCGTCAACATAGAGTTCTTCCCCACCGAGGGTGAGGCAAGTGCCTTCAACCAGCTCGGCGAGACCCGCATCCAGGGCGGTCAGTCACGCTCAAACGCCCTCAAGTCGATGGTATTCTATGCCAACAAGCGATTCGACCCCGACCACAAGCAATTCCAATATGAGTTCTTCCCTGACCAGAAGCCTGGCATTAAAAAATTCAAGTCGTTCTCCCTCCGTGACGGCGGCAATGACTTTGGCGACCTGTACTTCCGTGACCTCATCATCCAGCGCACCATGGCCGACCACGTTGATCTCGACTGGCAGGCTGGACATTCAGCCGTTCTCTACATCAACGGTGAGTATATGGGTATGCTGAACATCCGAGAGCGCAGCAACGCTGACAACATCTACAGCAATTATGGCGGCCTTGAGGATATCGACATGATAGAAATATCTCACGAGAAGGTCAACAATGTAGACCTGTTTGAAGAGGAGCTGAAGGAAGGAACAACCGACAATTACGAGGCTTTCAAGGCTTTCTATAGTGAGAAGGGACATACCAAGGCAGAATACGAGCAATGGATGGACATCAGCGAATATCTGAATGTCATTGTCTTGAACCTCTTCTACGGCAACATCGACTTCCCTGGCAACAACCTCGTATTCTGGCGTCCCAATGATGACGACACAGAATCCGGCCTGCCCAAGATATGGCGCGTCATCGTCAAGGATACCGACTTCGGACTTGGACTCTACGGCAGACAGAACAGCTACAACACCATTGACCTGCTCTACAACCCAAGCAAATACACAAATGACAACTGGGCCTTTACCGAACCAGCAACACGACTCATCAAAAACATGCTGGAAGACCCTGACATACTGAATATGTTCATCGACAAGTGCTGCGTATTCATGGGTGACTTCATGAACGGCAAAGGAACCGGCGAGACGATAGACCTTATTAAAGCTGAGGCGATGGAAGAGTTTGTAGCCCACCGCGACAAGTACAATCCCGGCTGGGGCTGGTGGCCTGTAGACAACCGTGCCGACATCGAGAACAAGTTCAAAGCTGCAAAGGAATGGGCCGATGGCCGTCCTGCGAACTTCTACAAACACATCGGCAACAAATGGAGCTTCGGCTCACCCATTGCCCTGACCGTCAACAGCGACAAGCAAGACGTTTCCATCACGATGAACGGCATCAAACTGTCAAAGGGTACCTTCGACGGCAAGTTCTTCGCCAACCGCACCATCACACTGAACGGCGAGGCTCCAGAGGGCATGGAGGTTAAGGGATGGAAAGTGACGGGCAGCGTCAACAAAGAGGTGGAAGGCAGCAACCTGACCATGCAGATGCCTTCAGGCAGCATTGCCATCAACCCAATTGTCGGCGAGTCGACAGGCATCAGCGAGCTGTTCGGCCACAGCGGCGACATCAAAGCCGTCTACAACCAACAGGGCGTACGCCAGAACAGCATGCAGCGCGGTGTGAACATCGTCGTCTACGATAACGGTTCAACGCGCAAAGTCGTGGTCAAGTAAAACAGTATACTAAAAAGGATTGGGAAGCGGCTGCCTATATCGTCAGGCGGTCGCTTCCAGCGTTTGTGTGACACCCTGTTCGCGGTGGCAGATGCGTACCTCAATACCGAACTTACGGTGCAGGTGCTCAGCCAAGTGCTGGGCAGAATAGACGGAACGGTGCTGACCGCCCGTACAGCCGAACGAGAACATAAGCGACGTGAAGCCACGCTGGATATAGCGGCGCACATGGGCATCGGCCAGTTTGTATACGGAGTCGAGGAAAGTCAATATCTCACCATCGTCCTCGAGGAAACGGATGACCGGATCGTCGAGACCCGTCAGTTGCTTATAAGGCTCATAGCGGCCAGGATTATGGGTAGAGCGACAGTCAAACACGTAGCCGCCACCATTGCCGGACTCATCGTCAGGGATGCCCTTGCGGTAGCTGAAGCTGTACACTTTAACCACCAACGGACCTTGTGCATCATACTTCGAGAATGTGGCAGGGCCGTCCTGAGGGTGAGGCTTGTAGGGATTCTTGTCGGTCGTCTTGTAGCCGTCGGCACGCGAGGCGACCGTCTCTATCTGCTGGAACTGCGGCAGTTCTATCAGCCGGTGGAGCACGTCGATAAGGTGCGGATAGGGGAAGGTACGCTCGTTGAGCAGTTCGCGCAGGTTCTGCATGGCAGGCGGTATGCTCTCGATAAAATGCTGCTTGCGTTCGAAGTAGCCACGAAAGCCATAGGCTCCCAGCACCTGCAACTGGCGGAACAGCACAAAAAGCCCCAACCGGTCGACAAAGCGATGGGGCGTAGGAACCTCGGTGAAATGCCTCAGGGCATTGTAGTATTCATAAACCAGTTCGCGGCGCAGCTTGTGCGGATACTTGGCACTGGCCTGCCAGAGGAACGATGCCAGGTCGTAGTAGTACGGGCCGCGACGACCGCCCTGAAAGTCGATAAAACATGGATTGCCCTTGGCGTCAAGCATGATGTTGCGTGCCTGAAAGTCCCTGTACAGGAAGCACTGTTCATCGCCAGCCGCCGTCAAGTCCTTAGCCAGCAGACGGAAGTCGGCCTCAAGCTTCAGCTCGTGGAAGTCAAGCTCAGTGGCCTTGAGGAAGCAGTACTTGAAGTAGTTGAGGTCGAAGAGTACGGAGTCCGTATCAAACTCTGCCTGCGGGTAGCAGTTGGAGAAATCCAGCTCGCGAGCACCGCGGACCTGGATGTTAGGCAGTTCACGGATGGCTTTCTTCAACAATTCCTGCTCCCTTAGCGTATAGCGTCCACCAGCCTCACGCCCACCCCGGATGGCATCGAACAGCGACACACTGCCGAGGTCGGTCTGCAAGTAGCGCAGCTCGTCGTCGCTGACGGCCAGTATCTGCGGTACAGGCAGCTTGCGACGGGTGAAATGACGGGCCAGATAGACAAAGGCATGGTTCTCGTCGCGGCTTGTTCCAACACAACCTATCACGCTGTCGCCACCTGCCGATGTCATGCGATAGTACTGGCGGTTGCTGCCGCCTGCCGTCAGGGGCATCACGCTTTGGGGGGCTGCCCCACTCCATCCCTTGTAAAGTTCCAACAGTTTCTCCATTGTCTTATTTCAGAGGGTTCCACCCCTGAGCCTTCAGTTCAAACTCCTGATTGTCGCGCGTGACCAGCACATGGCCGAGTTCCTCACGGGTGATATGTCCGATGAGGTGAACGTCGTCGAGAGCCTGAATACGCTCGTGGTCACCGATAGGCACGGTAAAGAGCAGTTCAAAGTCCTCGCCGCCGTTGAGCGCACAGGTGGTGACGTTCATCTCCATCTCCTCAGCCATCACGGCCGTCTGGTAGTCGATGGGGATCTGCTTCTCAAAGATGCGGCAGCCGACATGGCTCTGCTTGCAGATGTGCATCAGCTCACTGCTGAGTCCGTCGCTGATGTCCATCATGGCCGTAGGATGGATACCTGCCTCGCGCAGTCGCTGGACGATGTCGCCACGAGCCTCCGTTTTCAGCTGGCGTTGAAGAAGGTACTCTTTGCCGGCGAAGTCGGGCTGGAAGTCTTGTAACTTTGAACTTTGAGCTTTGAACTTTGAACTTTGTGCCTCGTAAGTACCGTTGGCTTTTGCCTCTGCTATATCCTTGTTCAGGTCCTCCAGTTGTCCATAGTAGACAGCTTTCTCGCGCTCCAACAGCTGAAGGCCCATGTATGCAGCACCAAGGTCTCCACTGACGCAGATGAGGTCTGTGTCATGGGCGCCGTTGCGGTAGACGATGTCCTCCTTGCGAGCTTCACCAATACATGTAATTGATATGGCCAAGCCTGTGTAGCTACTGGTGGTGTCGCCACCTACGATGTCGATGCCCCACTTTTCACACGCCATGCGAAGTCCGCTGTAGAACAGCTCGATGTCCTCTACCGTGAAGCGTTTGCTGATGGCCAGCGAGACTGTCAGCTGTCGCGGCGTTCCGTTCATGCCGAAGATGTCGCTGATGTTGACCATAGCCGACTTGTAGCCAAGATGCTGCAGGTCGATATAAGTCAGGTCGAAGTGTACGCCCTCCATCAGCATGTCGGTGGTGACGAGCACCTCTGTGTCGGGATAGTGAAGTACGGCGCAGTCATCGCCTACGCCGTACTTTGTTGATTTGTTGATGGGCTTGATGCCACCTGTGAGGCGGTCTATCAGGCCAAATTCTCCTAATGATGCTATTTCCATTGATTTCTGTTTTGTTTGTTGCCATGGCATGGCAACATACTGAACACTAGCTGCGCTTAATCATTTCGCGCATAATCTCCGTCATGAGGGGCTGAGCCTTGTCGGCAGCCTCCTGTACCTCCTCGTGGCTCACCTCGACGGGATTGTCGAAGCCGCCCAGGTCAGTGACCACGCTGATACCGAAGGTACGGATGCCACAGTGATGGGCAACTATGACTTCAGGCACGGTAGACATGCCAACAGTGTCGCCACCCAACGCACGGTACATCTTATACTCGGCAGGTGTCTCAAACGTCGGGCCTTGTGTACCGACATATACACCGTAAACCAGACGGATGCCCTTCTCCTTAGCAATCTTGGTAGCCAGGTTGATGAGCTTATGGTCGTAGGTCTCGTGCATGTCGGGGAAGCGGGGACCCGTGGGGAAGTTCTTGCCCCGCAGCGGATGCTCGGGGAAGAAGTTGATATGATCGGTGATGACCATCAGGTCGCCTATCTTGAAAGCAGGATTCATGCCACCGGCAGCATTGGACACAAACAGCGTCTTGATGCCCAGCTCATACATGACACGGACGGGGAATGTCACCTCCTTCATGCTATAGCCCTCATAATAGTGGAAGCGTCCCTGCATAGCCAGGATGTCAACGCCACCAAGCTTGCCGAAGATCAGCTTGCCGCTATGGCCTTCTACCGTCGAGATGGGGAAGTTGGGTATCTCACTATAGGGGAACTCCAGCTTGTCAGTTATTTCTGAAGCTAATTGTCCTAGGCCTGTCCCCAGAATAATTGCCGTTGTCGGATTTGTGGTCATCCTTTCCTTTAACCAGGATGCTGTTTCTTGAATTTTTGTGTACATAGCCTATAATTTGTTGGTTAAACTTGTCTTCTTGGTCTTGCAAGAAGCTGATTCTAATGGGTAATGCATAGAGATGAGCGCGCACTTCGTCGGATAGTCCCTCGGCAGTCAGCAGACGGGTGACATCCTTCTCGGTAGTAATGATGATGGCTGGCGACGGCATGGTAGCAAAAGCCTCGTTGATGCGACGCACATCCTTCTTGCCAAAGCGGTGGTGATCGCCAAAGGTCAGCGGCATGAGGTGTTCACACAACGGCGACAGGTCGTGTATCATCTGCTCCGGAGAGGCGATGCCTGAAAGCACCATGGCATGTTTGTCGGAAAGTTCGGCCAAACAGACTGGCTGTTTCACCTCGTTAGGGAACACAGGGATCAGTTGCCCGTAATCAAGCGTTGTGAAGTAAAGCTGTTGATAGGGGTAGAGCTGCATAGCCTTGGTGATAACGCGGTATTCCATGGGTTTCAATCCCTTGGGACACTTGGTGACAATGACAATGTCGGCACGGTTCTTACCCTTCAGCGGCTCACGCAGGCGGCCGGCAGGCAACAGCCGGTCATAGATGACAAGACGGTGGTAATCGACCAGCAGGATATTGACGCCGGGCTTGACATAGCGGTGCTGGAAGGCATCGTCGAGCAGCACGACATCGAGCTTTTCATCCTGTTCCATCAGCAGGTCGATACCGTGACAGCGGTTCTTATCGACGGCAACGGTGACGTCAGGGAATTTGTGTTTCATCTGGTACGGCTCATCGCCAATCTGTATCATGGGCGTCGACTCGTCGGCCACGATAAAGCCGCTGCTCTTGCGCTTGTAGCCTCGACTCAGCACGGCCACACGGAACTTGCCTCTGAGCACCGCCGCCAGGTATTCCACATGGGGTGTCTTGCCTGTCCCACCCACAGTGATGTTGCCCACCGAGATGACGGGAACCTTGAACGAACGGCTCTTCAGCAGGCCTATGTCAAACAGCATATTGCGCAGCTTGACACCAAAGCCGTACAGCCAGCTGAACGGCAGCAGCCACTTGTTGATCTTGATGAAGTCGCCTTCCATGATTTACTCTTTTTCCGTTATGCAATTATACCGTAATATCGATATGTCGAAAAGCTACTTGATATTCACCCAGTAGGGCAGGCGAGCCTGAATGGCATTCTGGCGATTGATGCTCTTGACAAAGCGTAGCGGCTCATAGTACTCACCCAGCGTGGCACGCATCTCCTCGTCCAAGTAGCTGCCTCCACCGGTAACCATGTCCAACAGGCTTGTCAGCAGGTCAGGCTCCTCAGGATAACTTGCAGTATAATACTCATCCAACTTGGCCAGCTCGGCAGCCTTCTTCACGGCGTCGTTCAGCGAACCGATAGCATCGACCAATTTGATGGGCAGGGCATCATTGCCTAACCACACACGACCTTGCGCGATTTCCTCCACCTGTTCAACAGACAGTCTGCGTCCGTCGGCGACACGCTTGCGGAACAGCTCATAGCCTCGACCGATATACTTGTCAAGCAATGCCAGCTCGTCTGCATTGAATGGACGGGCCATTGTGCCGAAAGCAGCAAACTTGTTGGTCTTCACCTCGTCGAACTTAACGCCCAGTTTGTCGGTCAGCAGTCCGCTGAAGTCAGGGAACATGCCGAAGATTCCGATAGAGCCTGTCACAGTGGTGGGTTCTGAATAAATGTAGTTGGCAGCACAACTGATATAGTAGCCACCCGAAGCGGCATAGCCACCCATCGAGACGACAACGGGTTTCTTGGCTTTCAGCTTGCAGACGGCATTCCATATCTGTTCTGAAGCGTAGGCAGAACCACCAGGCGAGTTGACGCGCAGCACCACGGCCTTCACGTCATCGTCGTCAGCCAGTTTCTCCAAGTCCTTACATACGGTGTTGGCCACAATGTTGTGGTCCTGACTGATGAGCCCGCCAGTTTCCGAGTCGACAATTTCACCGAAGGCATAGTAGACAGCCACCTCTTCGCCCTTGTCCTTTCCAGCCTTTACTCCTTCCATATCGCCCAGCATGAGCTGGTTAATCTTCTCGTCAGCGTCTATCTTGAGCAGTTTCTTGATCTCACCCTTCACCTCGTCGGTGTACATCAGTTTGTCCACCAGTTTCAGTTTCACGTAGTCTTCCGGAGTACTCAGTGTAATGAAGCGGTCGGCGTAGGCGTTCAGCGAGTCAACGGGGATATTGCGGCTCTTCGACACATCGCTCAACATGACATTCCAGATGCCGGTGATATAAGCTGTCACCTGTTCGCGGTTTGGCTCACTCATCTTGTCGGCGGTCATCATCTCAGGGGCACTCTTGTACTTGCCTACTTTGCAGAGCTGGTATTTCACACCGAACTTGGCCAACAAGTCCTTGACAAAGTAGGGCGTGGAAGCCAGGCCATGCCAGTCAACCATACCCTGCGGGTTGAGGTACACTTTGTCGGCAGCACTACATATATAATAGGTGGACTGCTCGTATGAATCAGCGTAGGCAACAATCCACTTGCCGCTCTTCTTGAAGTCGAGCAGAGCCTCACGAATGGCGTGCGACGATGCCGGTGCATCTGAAGAAAAAGCTCCTGCCTCGATATAGATACCCTTGATGTCCTCGTTCAGTTTGGCCTTGCGGATGGCATTCAGTATATTATCCAGTCCTAGGTTCTGGCTTACCTGTCCAGTGACCATATTCAGCGGGTCTTCCTGCGTCCGCTCGTCGAGCTGTCCCGACAGCATCAGCGTAAACACGGAATTGTCCTCAACATTGGTTGTGCTGGCACTCGATGCTGCCATACCTACAAAGGAGATGACAGCCAACAAGGCCATGATAAGCGTCACGATGATAATACCCGTGACAGTAGCCAAAACATACTTCAGAAAATCTTTCATAATAGTTAATAGTTAAAAATATGTTCTGCAAAGGTACGAAAATGTATGGAAACCTCCAAAAATATTTCGTTTTTTTCTCAATTATTTGGCTGTTATGAAATAAAGCAGTACCTTTGTACCCGAAAATCGTACAAATAATAACTTTATGAAGAAATCTTTATTAACTACGTTACTATTGTTTGTAACAGCAGCTGTGATGGCTGTACCCGCGAAGAAAGGACTATGGAGAACCATTATCCTCAGCGACGGAACTGAAGTGAGAGCCCAGTTGAAGGGCGACGAGCATGTACATTTCCTACAGGCTGCCGACGGCACCTGCTATACAAAGAGCAACGGGACATACGAAAGAACAGCTCCTGAAACGTTGCAAGCCAAGCGCAGTAGCCGCCTGGCTAAGCGCAAGATTGTCAGTGCCTCAACCTCCGACGGGTTGGGAATGTTTGGGAAGATGAGTATGGGTGCCGTTCCCAGCATTGGCGAATACACCATCCCCGTCGTGATGGTGCAGTTCAAGGACTTGAAGTTCAAAAGCACTACCACCGTTGAGAAGATGACTCGTTACTACAACGAAGAAGGCTATTCTGATGAGCGAGGCTGTGTAGGCTCTGTGCGTGACTACTTCAAGTCGCAGAGTGGCGGCAAGTTCATTCCCACCTTCGATGTGGTTGGTATCGTCACCTTAGACCAATCATACAAATATTACGGAGAAAACGACAAGGACGGCTATGACAAGAACTTAGACATCTTGCCTGGCGACGTCATCAAGGCTGCCATCAGCCAGCTGAATGCCGATTTCTCCAAGTATGTGGTGCCTGCTGGTGACAGCAATCATTCCACCGGCGTACCCTTGCTGGCCATGTTTTATGCCGGACGAGGCGAAGCCACTGAAGGAGAGGAGGGCACAGATTATCTCTGGCCCTGCGAATGGGATGATTCAGATGACCCTGTTGGACATGGCGACTATAATGGTGTACATTTCAACTCATTCTTTATCGGAAATGAACTGTACTATGACGGAAAGCTGATGGGTATGGGAGTATTCTGCCATGAGTTTGGCCACGCCTTGGGCTTACCTGATTTCTATGTGACAGACTACAGCTATGAGGACGATGACCCTTTTGGCTATTGGTCAATCATGGATGGTGGATCATACATAAACGACACTAATGCCCCCATTGGTTACACTGCCTACGAGAAAAGCTACATGGGATGGCTTGAGCTGAAAGAAATCGGCGACGAGACGGAAGTGACCCTACAGTCACCCTTAGGTACAGCAGAGAACTCAGCGTACATCATTCGTAACAGCAGCACGGAGACATTCATCTTCGAGAACCGCCAGCCTGGCACGTGGTATCCATCCGACTTCGGTACTGGCGTCCTGGTGTCACGCATAGCATACAACCGTAACCAATGGATGTATAACACGCTCAATAACATACAGTCGAAAAAGCGTGCCTTAGTGCTGACTGCCGATGGTGCCAGACTCAATTATTCGGCATCCCAGTCGAATCTTTATGGAAACGCCAAGAAGAGTATCGCATCACTAAAGACGCTGTCAGGGTCAAGCAAGGCCATCAACATCACCAACATCGTCAAAAACAGTAACGGCACCATCACGATTACAATTCCTGGTGGTGGAGGCAGTGTAGAGCCTGTGGGTAGTACACTGTTCTATGAGTCATTCAACGAATGCAGCGGAAAAGGAGGAAATGACGGATCATGGAGCGGACAGATAGCTAACGGCTCATTCAATCCAGACAACGATGGATGGGAGGCAAAGAAAGCTTTTGGTGCCAACCAGTGTGCCAAATTTGGCACAGGCAGTGTCGCCGGCTCGGCCACCACACCTGCATTCTCAACCAATGGTACCGCAATCCTGACATTCCGTGCTGGAGCCTGGAATGCCAGTGATGACGGCACGACGCTGAACCTGTTGGTATCCGACGGTACCATAGAACCGGCTGTAGTAACTATGAAGAAGGGTGAGTTTACTGATTTCGTGGCCACGATTACAGCTACAGGAAATGTCACTATTACCTTTGAGACGGCCAAAGGCCGTTTCTTCCTCGACGAAGTGAAAGTAGAGGGCAGTACAGCCACCGCCATCCGCACTGTTGAAATAAAGTCGGACTACACTAACCGCTTTTACACACTGGACGGCCGCTACGCAGGCAACGACCTCAAGCAACTGAGTCGTGGTCTATATATCGTCAACGGCAAAAAGGCTGTGATTAAGTGAAATATGGGCAAATAACTTCAACATTATAATGTAAACAGATATGATTATGCGTAGCAGCATAAAGCTTTTTTTCCTTCTCTGCACATTGATGACCCTGTGGTCGTGTGAAAAGAATATCGTAGAAGAAGAAAACGAGAGCAAGCCACTGCCGGCTGCAGACAGCAAGCTGAATATTCTGACTCGTGCTCCTGGCGACGAGGGTGTCATTAGCTATCCCGTCACAGTGTACGTCATGGATGCCGATGGGATATGCGTAAAGCGAATGACCCTGAACGACGGTGACGACGAGCTGGAAACGATGCTCGCCGCCGGCAACTATCAGGTGTATGCCATTGCCGGAGCAACATCTGGCAGCTACACACTGCCAACTGTTACTGAGGCGACTGCAACCAGTGAGATTGCGCTGAAGGAAGGTGCCACTGAGGCCGACTTGATGACTGCATCAAGTAGCATCAAGATTGGCCAAGAAGAGACCAACATTCTGACACTGGCCCTGAGCCGTAAGGTAATGCAACTGCAGCATGTGGAAATCAACCACGTGCCTGCAGATGTCACTGCTGTTACAGTGTCCATATACCCCATCAGTAAGGGGTTGTTGCTCAACGGCACCTACACAGAAGAAACTGTGGAGCAGTCTGTCAACCTGGAACGGCTGTCCGACGGTACGACATGGTGCAGCACTAACAGCCGCAATCTGATGCCTGCTGTCGGAGGAGCCACCGTCAAGGTAACGCTCACCGATGCCACCGGACTGACCAGCTACACCTATCCGTGTCCGCAGGCACTGGAGGCCAACCACCACGTGAACATTACTGGCCAGTACATTGGCACTCAGGGTATTCGCATGGAAGGTAGTATCAGCGGAGCGGTATGGGGCGACGACGTCACCGTCAACTTCACGTTTGGAGAAGGCAGCTCTACCGAGGAGCCTGAAGACCCGCTGAATCCTGAAGAGGGTGTTGAAGAAGGTAACGCACCGGCAGCTAACACGAAGTACAAGGACTGCATGGTCATCTCGGTAAACGATGATGACACAGGAAACTATAAGCTTGTCACACTGCTTCACAAGAAAGCCGTAGCTATATCTGGTACTGACAAGACAGAGGATGCTGTCAAAGCCGAGATAGCAGCAGCTCTGCCTTCCTTCGACATTGAAGGTATCACAGGATGGAGGTTACCGACGGAAGCGGAAGCAAAAGCCATTAATTTAGGACCATTCAATAGTCTGTTTGGCGAAGATGCAGAAGCAACACCTTTGGGCAATTCGATTTATTATTTTGCAGATGGCGATAACATCAAAGGATTCGTTGTTAACGGCAGTTACAATCTTCAATATTCACTTGGCCAATACCTGCGCCCTGTCAAGACGCTGAAGTTCCATAAGTGACATCAGCGGGGACAAAGAGGAGCGTTGTGCGTCTATATATAAATAGGTTCAGAAACATGAGAAAACTGTTTTGCGCACTAACGCTCCTCTTTTCTATGTCTGTCGGTGCCGCCGACATTCACGTCACACCTGACTCTTCACTGGCCGATGCCGTGCGCAAGGCCCGCGAGATACGCCGCATGGGCCAAGCCCAGACGGTGACTATTCATCTTGCAAAAGGCGTATACCGGCTGTACGAGCCGCTGCGCCTCCGTCCCGAAGACAGCGGACTGGTCATCGAGGGCGACGATGCCATCATCAGCGGAGGCATCCCCATTACGAGATGGAAACGGCAAGGGAAACTGCTGGTGGCCGACGTACCGGACTTCAACGGTCGCCCCATCGACTTCCGTCAGCTATGGGTCAACGGACAGAAGGCTATCCGCGCCCGTGATGTCAGCGACTTCGAGCAGATGCATCGCATCCGAACCTACGACAAGCGAAACCATGTGCTATGGGTGCCGAAGAAGGCCGTGGAGAAGATATTGCATGCCCCGTATGCAGAAATGGTTTTGCACGAGATGTGGTGTACGTCAAATCTCCGCATCAGAAGCATCGAGGTTCAGGGTGACTCCGCTGCCGTGTGCTTCCACAACCCGGAGGCGAAACTGCAGTTTGAACACCCGTGGCCGTCACCCATGACACCCAACACAGGACACCCGTCGCCCTTCTACCTGACGAATGCCAAGGAACTGTTGGACGAGCCGGGCGAGTGGTACCATGACATCCGCGAGCACAAGCTATACTATATGCACAAGGAAAGTGAAAAGGGGAACGTAAATAATGAACAATTTGCTGCCACCATTCCTGTATTGGAGACGCTCGTAGAAGTCACTGGCAGCGCAGAACACCCCGTCAGGAACATCACCATCAAGGGTGTCACATTCAGCCATACCACATGGATGCGACCATCTGAGAAGGGGCATATTCCCTTACAGGCAGGCATGTATCTAACGGAGGCCTACAAACTGCGCCCACAGATTGACCGTCCCAACAACCACAAGCTTGACAATCAGGGATGGCTTGGCCGTGCAGATGCTGCCGTGGAACTGAGGAATACGGAGAACGTCAACTTCGTACAGTGCCGCTTCGAGCATCTGGGCGGATCGGGGCTGGACTACGTCATTGGTTGTCACGGGGGAACCGTGACACACTGTACATTCACCGATATTACTATGAACGGCTTCGTGTGTGGCTCATTCTCGCCGGAAGGATTAGAGACCCACCTACCCTACCAGCCTGCGGATTTCCGAGAGGTATGTACCAAGCAGGTGGTGGAGAACTGCCACTTCCATGACGTCACCAACGAGGACTGGGGCTGTGTGGCCATCTGTGCCGGCTACGTCAGCGGCATCCGCATTGAGCACAACACCATCCACGACGTCTCGTATACAGGCATTAGCCTTGGCTGGGGCTGGAACCGCGATCTGGTGTGCATGAAAGACAATAAGGTGCATGCGAACCTTATTTACAACTATGCCCAACACATGTACGACTGCGCTGGCATCTACACCCTCGGCAACCAGCCTGGCACTGTCATCAGCGAGAACGTGGTGCGCGACATCGCCAAACCGTCATACGTCCACGACCCTGACCACTGGTTCTACCTCTACACCGATGAAGGCTCGTCGAACATCACGGTGAAGGACAACTGGACACCCACTGAAAAGTATCTCCAGAATGCCAACGGCCCTGGCAACATCTGGGAGAACAACGGCCCTCAGGTGAGTGAGGACATCAAATGCCACGCTGGTGTTCAGCAATAGGTGTCACTCAAATGTTGATGCCTGGCGCATACCTTCAGCAGTTAATTGTACGCGCTTGGAGGTATTATAACACTTCGTGACCTCAGGGATACACCAGCTGCGACTCACAAAGGGATAAGATTATGAGTACACATTGTCGCTGTCCGACTGTTACGCGCACGCGTTAGTGGGGAAAAGGCAAAATGACCCCACACTTCCCTCACTTCCCACACCTAACCCATGTTACATGAGATAAAGTTTAGGTGTGGGAAGTGAGGGAAGTGTGGGATAAAAAGTGAAAGAGACAACTATACGCGTGCGAGGGCAGCCCACCACCAACCCCTCCCATAGGAGGGGAGTACAGGCGCGCTCCAATCTCCCCTCCCTTTGGGAGGGGTCGGGGGTGGGCTTTCTCACGGAGCTGAGAAGCCCACTCACGGAGCTGAGTGGCCCACTCACGGAGCTGAGTGGCCTTCTCACAGAAGCACATCAACACTTCAGAAACTTGAATTAATTTATCAAGAATTAGAGAATTAAAGAATAAATTATTACCTTTGCAAGCGCATAGCTTGAAAATAACGAAAAAAAAGAGATATTATGGCACAGATTGCGAAACAGCTGACCGAACTCGTCGGCAATACCCCACTGTTAGAGCTCAACAAGTATTCAGCGGCCAAGGGGCTGGACACCCCAGTGATAGCCAAAGTAGAGTTTTTCAATCCTGGCGGCAGCGTGAAAGACCGTATCGCACTTGCGATGATCGAGGACGCTGAGACGAAGGGCATCCTGAAGCCCGGTGCTACCATCATCGAGCCGACCAGCGGCAATACTGGCGTGGGACTGGCACTGGTGTCGGCCGTCAAGGGCTACCATCTGATCCTCACCATGCCTGAGACAATGAGTGTGGAACGCCGCAACCTCGTAAAGGCATACGGTGCCGAGGTGCGCCTCACACCTGGCAAGGACGGCATGACGGGTGCCATCCGTGCCGCCGAAGCCCTGCGCGACGAGATACCCGGCAGCGTCATACTCCAGCAGTTCGAGAACGCCGCCAACCCCGCCAGGCACTATGCCACCACAGGGCCGGAGATCTGGCGCGACACCGACGGACAAGTAGACATTTTCGTGGGCGGTGTAGGTACCGGCGGTACCATCAGCGGTACGGGCAAGTATCTGAAGGAAAAGAACCCCAACGTACAGATCATCGCCGTGGAACCGAAGTCAAGTCCCGTGCTGAACGGCGGTCAGAGCGGCCCGCACAAGATTCAGGGCATCGGTGCCGGCTTCATTCCCAAGACCTACGATGCTGCCGTCATCGACGAGGTGTTCGACGTGGAGAACGACGACGCCATCCGCACAGGTCGTGAGATAGCCCAGCAGGAAGGACTACTGGTAGGTATCTCGGCAGGTGCCGCCCTCTATGCTGCTGTCGAGGTGGCCAAGCGTACTGAGAACAAGGGCAAGAAGGTCGTCGTGCTGCTGCCCGACACTGGCGAGCGTTACCTCTCTACAGTGCTCTACGCCTTCGAAGACTATCCACTGTAAGCGTGGAATGCTCCTACGGCAAACAGTTGAAAGAGAAACCGACAAGAAAATCCAAACGAGAAAGCGGTAGGTAATCTCTTCCGAAAAGGATGACAAAACGCCCCGCCATGCGTCTTCATACTAAAAATATGGTATAGACATGAAGACAACAACGGCAACATGGATATGGTATCCTGGTGACTTCGAGGTATGGTTGGGCAACATCTTCAATAACCGACGCACAGAGCGAGGAGCCATGTTTCCTCCTTTCTGGAAGCAGGACTCGCACTGGGTGACGGTTGAGTTCTCGAAGGCGTTTACGCTGGATAGGGAAGAAACCATCAGCATTGCCGCCGAGGGCCAGTACAATCTGGCTCTCGACGGCAAGCTGCAGTTTGGCATGCCAGAGACTTTCGTCGTTCCCAAGGGCGAGCACAAGTTGAACCTGAAAGTTTGGAACCAGACTACCCCACCCGCCTTATATATTAAAGGTACGTGCGTCAACACCGATTCATCGTGGCTGGCAACCTACGAGGACAAGCTATGGATTGACGAGAATGGCATCGCCCACGGTTCCGGCATCTACGTGCCTGCCGCCTCGTGGTGTTTCGACAGCCCAGACTCGCCGCCCTCGCAATACCAGCTGGAGCGCGAGGAGCAGCGTCCAGCATGTTGCCATGACATTGCAACAAACGGGACACTTTATGACTTCGGCCGCGAAACCTTCGGCTACCTAAAGGTAAAAGGGCTACACGGCACCATCCACGTCTATTACGGCGAAAGTCGTGAGGAAGCACTCGACAAGGATCATTGCGAGACGCTGGACGTACTCTCTAGTCCTGCATGCTGCGACAGTGTCACAGCCTCCTCCAAGGCATTCCGCTACGTCTATATCGAAAAGGATGATGGTGCCACCTACAACGAGGTGCTGATGGACTATGAATATGCCCCGCACGACCTGTCGCACAGCGGCACCTTCCGTTGCAGCGACGACGAGTTGAACCGTATATGGAAGGTCGCCGCCTACACGATGGACCTGACCACCCGCGAGTTCTTCATGGACGGCATCAAGCGCGACCGCTGGACGTGGAGCGGCGACGCCATCCAGTCGTACCTCATGAACTACTACCTGCGTTTCGACTCGGAGTGCGTCAAGCGTACCATCCGTCAGTTACGTGGCAAAGACCCCGTGACTGCCCATGTCAACACCATCATGGACTATACGTTCTATTGGTTTAACTCAGTGCTTGACTACTACCAGTACACTGGTGATGCAGCCTTCATCCGTGAAATGTGGCCACGTATGGTGACACTGATGGACTATGTCCTCGGCCGTACCAATGTCGACGGCATGGCCGAGGGCCAGCCCGACGACTGGATATTCGTCGACTGGGTGGACTTCCCCATGCACAAGCGCGGCACATTATGCTTCGAGCAGATTCTGTTCTGTAAGGCACTGGACACGATGGCCGTCTGTGCAGACATCCTCACTAAGAACGACATCAGGAACGCCGACTATGCCGCCAGCCACAAACGATACAGAATGCTCGCCGAGAGCTTGCGCAACAAGATCAAACAGACCTTCTGGAGCTACGAGCATAAGCTGTACTACCATGCCATTGAGGATGGTCAGATGAACCGTCAGGTCACAAAGTTCCCCAACATGTTCGCCATCATCTATGGATTGTCCTACCAGGAGGAGCAAAAGGAAATCATGCAGAGCGTGATGCTCAACCCCGACGTACCTCCCATCACCACACCCTACATGCGGTTCTACGAGCTGGAGGCACTGTGCATGATGGGCTATCAGCAACAGGTGCTACAGGAGATGAAAGACTACTGGGGCGGCATGCTCCGTGAGGGAGCCACTTCATTCTGGGAGAAATACGTACCGACGGAGACGGGCACACAGCACCTGGCCATGTACGGCCGTCCCTACGGCAAGTCGCTGTGCCACGCCTGGGGAGCATCGCCCGTCTATCTGTTAGGCAAGTACTATCTGGGCGTACAGCCCACCCGTCCTGGCTATGAGGAATATGAGGTACGCCCCGTCTTGGGCGGACTGGAATGGATGGAGGGCGACGTCCCCACCCCACACGGTATGATACATGTCGAGATGAACCGTAGGCACATCACAATACGTGCCACGGAAGGCCGTGGCACGTTGTTCATCGGAGACCGACAGATAACTGTCGAACCGGGAAAGGAAGTTACCGTCAGCTATTAGAACGGCAGATCGTCGGCACTGCCCTCTCCGGCAGACTCCTCAGCAGGAGGGAATGGCGTAGCATCAGCCTGAGGCGCAGCAGCTGCTGGCTGTTGTGGTGCAAACGGGGCTGCTGCCATTGGAGCGGCACCAGCTACGGGAGCACCGGCAACAGGAGGCATCACACCGCCACGGACGATGTTGAATGCGCGAATCTCGTTAAACCAACGGCCATTGTACTCGTGGGCATCAATATCAAACTGAACAGTCAGGTCTTCGCCCGGCTGGATATTGAACTGCTTGATACGGTCTTCACCAAAGATGCGGAACATACATTTGCGCGGATACTGGCCCGGTACTTCGATTACATACTCCTGAGACATCCACGAATTACCAGTGCGTGCAGAGACACCACTGTTTGCCGGTAACACGGCAATGATTTTTCCTGTTAAATCCATACTTTTCTATTCGTTTTTAATGACGTTTTTCTCTTTCAGATTGCGAAATTACGGAAAATAATTTAAAAAACGCATTTTTCTCCAAATATTTTTGCATTTGAGCGAGACTTTTTGTATTTTTGTGGTCAATTTACACAAGAATAAAACAAAAAACCGCAATAAAGATGAGATTTACAGTATCAAGCACTGCGCTTAGCAGCAAACTCAACGCACTCGCAAGAGTCATCAACAGCAAGAACTCCCTGCCTATTCTGGCAGACTTTCTGTTCGACATCAAGGACAACGTACTCTACCTCACTGCCTCCGACAGCGAGAATGTGATGAACACCCAGCTGGAGCTTACCGAGAGCGACGGCAACGGACGCTTCGCAGTAGGCAACCACGACCTGCTGGAGGCCGTGAAGGGTTTCTCAGAGCAGCCGATTACCTTCGATGTCAACCAGGAAACCAACATCGCAAAGATCAGCTACCAGAACGGTCTCTTCTCACTGCCCATCGAGAATGCCGACGAGTATCCGCAGCCACAGGTCGTCAGCGACGGTGCCACACAGATTGTCATATCCGACACAGTCCTGGCCGAGAACATCAACCGCTCACTCTTTGCCACCGCCCAGGACGAGCTGCGCCCGGTGATGAACGGTATCTACTTTGATCTCACTCCTGAGTATCTGGCACTTGTTGCCAGTGACGGCCATAAGCTGGTACGCAACAAGCTGCTCAACATCCACAGCGACGTTCCTGCCGCATTTATCCTGCCGAAGAAACCAGCCTCGCTGCTGAAGACCATCCTGGGCAAGGACGGTGGCGACGTCATCATTCGCTTCGACGAGCGCAACGCACAGATCAGTTTCGGCGACGGCCAGCTCATCTGCCGCCTCATCGAAGGCCGCTATCCTAACTACAACTCAGTCATTCCGCAGAACAACCCCAACATCCTGACTGTCGACCGCCAGGGACTGCTGGCAGCCCTGCGCCGTGTGCAGCCGTTTGCCAACGACTCCAGCAACCTCATCCGCTTCCATGTGGAGGGTGGCATCCTGCAGCTCGACGCCGAGGACTACGACTTCTCGAAGACGGCCACCGAGCGCATGTCGTGCGAGTACAACGGCCAGCCGATGAGCATTGGCTTCAAGGGTTCATCGTTCATCGAGATACTGAGCAACTTCGACTGCCAGGAGGTCGTCATCCAGCTGGCTGACCCCAGCCGCGCAGGACTGGTGCTGCCCTCAGAGCAGCCTGAGAACCAGGATGTGCTGATGCTGATGATGCCCATGCTGATCAACGATTAAGCTGACCTAATCGTTGAAATGAGAAATGAGAAATGAGAAATAAGAAATGAAACTGAACTTACAGAAACCACTGGTGATTTTTGATCTGGAGACGACGGGCCTTGACTTGGTCAAGGACCGCGTCATCCAGTTGTCATATATAAAGGTATTTCCCGACGGACGTGAGGTTAGGGGCAACGAGCTCATTAACCCTGAGAAGACCATCGAGCCACTGATTACCGAGCTGACGGGCATCTCCAACGACGATGTCAAGGACAAGCCTACCTTCCGCCAGCTGGCCAAGAAACTGGAAGAGGTGTTTAGCGGTTCCGACATAGCGGGCTTCAACAGCAACCACTTCGACGTGCCGTTGCTCGCCGAGGAGTTCCTGCGCGCCGGCATCGACTTCGACTTCTCGAAGTGCAGGCTCATCGACGCACAGACCATCTTCCACAAGATGGAGCGCCGCAATCTTGCCGCCGCCTACAAGTTCTATTGCGGACGCAGGATGGAGGACGACTTCGAGGCCCACCGTGCCGATCAGGACACGGAAGCCACCTACCGCGTGCTGCAGGCAGAGCTGGACCATTACACGGAGGAGCATCAGCGGGCATTGGGTGAGGACCCGACAGACCGTGTGCTACCCAACGACATGCAGGCCCTGGCAGACTTCTCAAAGGTCAACGACAATGTCGACTTTGCCGGCCGTATCGTATGGGCTGAAGTCAACGGACAGCGTACGGAGGTGTTCAACTTCGGCAAGCACAAGGGCGTTCCCGTTGCCGAGGTGCTCCGCTTCGATCCGGGCTACTACAGCTGGATACTGGGCGGCGACTTCACCTACAACACCAAGCAGGTGCTGACCCGCATCCGTCTTCGTGAGTCGCAAAAATAGTGTAAAACGGGGTGTACCCCCGTTTATTTCATTTAAAGGGGTACGCCCCCGTCTGTATAATATAAATATGTATATCCTATGCTCAAAGGGAAAAAGATTGTCTTAGGCATTACGGGCAGCATAGCCGCCTACAAGGCGTGCCTGATTATCCGTGGCCTCATTAAGGCAGGTGCTGAAGTGCAGGTGGTCATCACGCCTGCCGGCAAGGAGTTCATCACGCCAATCACCCTGTCGGCACTGACCCAGAAGCCCGTCGTCAGCGAGTTCTTCTCGCAGCGTGACGGCACATGGCACTCGCATGTGGCGTTAGGGCTGTGGGCCGACGCCATGCTCATCGCTCCCTGTACGGCATCCACCCTTGGCAAGATGGCCAACGGCATTGCCGACAACATGCTCATCACGACCTACCTGTCGATGAAAGCCCCCGTGTTCATTGCTCCTGCCATGGACCTCGACATGTACCAGCATCCCACCACGCAGCAGAACATGGAACGGCTCCGCTCTTTCGGCAACCACATCATCGAGCCCGCCAGCGGCTTCCTCGCCAGCGGACTGGAGGGCAAGGGACGCATGGAGGAGCCTGAGCGCATCGTGGCCTGCCTCGACATGTTCTTCGAGCAGAAGGACCTGCAGGGCAAGCGCATCATGATTACCGCCGGGCCAACCTACGAGAAGATAGACCCCGTGCGCTTCGTCGGCAACTACTCCAGCGGCAAGATGGGCTTTGCACTTGCCGAGGAGTGTGCCCGCCGTGGTGCTACGGTGACGCTGGTGGCGGGTCCCGTCAACGTCGGGCTGAGTGCCCCCTGTGCCCAGATGGTCCAGCGCATTGACGTGGAGAGTTGCCAGGAGATGTACGATGCTGCTACCAAGGCGTTCCCCAGTCAGGATGCCGCCATCCTGTGTGCCGCCGTTGCCGACTTCCGGCCTGAGCATGTCGCCGAGCAGAAGATCAAGCGCGAAGGTGACGAGCTGGTTATCCACCTTCAGCCCAACCCCGACATTGCCGCCCAGCTGGGAAAGATGAAGCGCAGCCGCCAGCTACTGGTAGGCTTTGCCCTTGAGACGAACGACGAACAGGCCAACGCCCAGAAGAAGCTGGAGAAGAAGAACCTTGACTTCATCGTGCTGAACTCTCTCCAGAACAAAGGTACCTGCTTCCGCTCTGACGACAACCAGGTCAGCATCATCTCGCATGACGGCCAGCAGGACTACGACCGCAAGCCCAAGCAGGAGGTTGCCCGTGACATCATTGATGAATTAGCCAAGAGGCTATAGTGCCATCAGATGAAAGCGGACAAAAATAGCGGACTTACATGGACTTTGGCGAAATAAATCGCACACTCCATGTAAGTCCGCTTTCTTATCTGGAACTATCGTTCAATTAGTCTTCCTGATACTCAGGACGCAGCTTGCGTACAGTCTCACCGGCACGCCACATCTCCTGGTTACGCATAGCCTCCAGCTCCTTCTCCAGTCCGGCACGGTAGTCGGGCTTCGAGTTGGCGTCGATGGTAATCTGAGCCTCGTTGCCCGTCTTCACCGATAAGTAGAGCCACTGCATGACGGGCTTGATGGCGTCGTGGAAACGGGGAGCCCAGTCGAGGGCACCACGCTGCGCAGTGGTAGAGCAGTTAGCATACATACAGTCCATACCCTTAACACCAAACAACGGGCCAAGGCTCTGGGTCAGCTCCTCGACGGTCTCGTTGAAAGCCTCCGA